>Ga0224559_1000368_pt1 | contig 31109 bp, 32 predicted proteins | sample 714S33034metaG_FD_180676 | JGI IMG/M metagenome (GOLD analysis project Ga0224559, IMG submission 180676) | Peat soil microbial communities from Stordalen Mire, Sweden - 717 S3 30-34 | ecosystem: Environmental > Terrestrial > Soil > Wetlands > Peat | place: Sweden: Norrbotten County, Stordalen... | reverse complement strand
AAGCGCGTTGATTCTAGCGCTACTGGCAATCCCGCTCAGCTATGTTAATCCCCGTGCCGGAAGATCGTTCAACCTGATGATTGCGGTCGTGCTCTATATGGTCTACAGCAATATGATGGGAGTCACCTCCACTTGGCTTGCGCAAAGCAAAATTAGTGTTTTGCTGGGGCTATGGGGTTTGCATGCGGCGATGATCGTGTTGCTCGTGTTGATGTTCTACAAGCGATTGTCTGTGTTTTCGTGGAGGCGACTGTTCAAATGAGGCTGCTCACGAGGTATCTGGCCAAAGAAATCTATTCCAGTGTGGCAATCGTTTTTGCCGGTTTGCTGGCGCTATTTTCTTTTATGGATGTGATCCAGGAATTACACGATGTGGGGCAGGGGGGCTATCACCTTAGTGATGCGCTGATCTATGTGGCGCTTACCATGCCAACACACATCTACGAATTATTTCCTCTGGCTGCCCTGATAGGCTCGATCTTTGCCATTGTGCAAATGGCCGGCAACTCAGAGTTAATGGTATACCGCAGTTCAGGTGCTTCGCTGCAACAAATGATTTTTGCCATGTTGAAAATCGGTTTTCCTCTGGTCGTTCTTTGTCTGCTGTTTGGCGAAGTGATTGCTCCGCCGAGCGATCATCTGGCACAGGAGTTGAGCATGAAGGCAAAAAATTCCAAAATGACACTGAAAGAGTTTCGCTCGGGGGTTTGGGTGAAAGACGAGCATAGTTTTGTAAATGTCAGAAACGTGCTGCCGGACACTTCGTTGCTCAATATTACTATCTATGAGTTTGATGGAAGCTACCATCTTCGCGCAATTACTTTTGCCCAACGCGCTGTGTATAACAGCGAGGACGAATGGATGCTGAACGACGTGAGCCAAACTCTTTTTGGTGAGCAAGGTACTTCCACTCGGGCACTGGCTAATCTGGTCTGGCATTCGACGCTTAATCCAAGTATTTTGAACGTGTTGCTATTGCTGCCCGAGAAAATGTCTTCCTTGGATTTGTATCAATACACTAAACACTTAAGCGAAAATCATCAGAAAACAGGACGTTACGAGATTGCGATGTGGAATAAGATAATTTATCCAGTTGCGGTATTAATCATGATGCTGTTGGCTTTGCCTTTTGCCTCTTACAATCGGCGTGAAGGCGGAGTCAGCAGTAAGATTTTTATCGGTATCGTTCTTGGGCTCAGCTTTCACTTTGGCGGGAGATTGTTTTCCAATCTGGGGGCGCTTAATGAATGGCAACCGATGTTTAGTGCCACTGCGATTAGCTGGATATATCTGGCAGTCGCGTTACTGATGATGTGGAGAACGGAACACCGTTAGAGTTTTACGGGGTAATGCTTTGCGGAACGGACGATGCAGGTATCACTGCGCTGGCAGCTTCGGGGTGTTTTTGTGCATGCTTTTCGCGTAAGGCCTGTTTTTCAGCTTCACGCTTTTCTGGTGGAAGTTGTTTAACCGATTGGAATTTGTCCCGTGCTCGCTGCCGTTGAGCGGGTGTGAGTTTGCTCCACTTGACCATGCGTTCTTGCAGACGCTGTTGCTGGATTGGAGTGAGTTGGGGATAACGTTTGGCAATCCCGATGAAATTATTTTGTTGCTTCTTTGAAAGAGAATCCCAGTCTTTTGCCAGCGGTGCCAAAATTTGTTGTTGTTGCTGGCTGAGATCCTGCCATGAAAGTGCCACCGCCATTCCTGCTGCAAAGGATGGCGGAACAATCAGTAAAGATGCTAACAGAATTATTACAGCCAGATAATTAAACTTCATTGCATGAATATCATTCGACGTATGCGTCAACGGGCAAATCGTCAGTCAGCAACTCAATATCGACATCAGAGTGGTCACGCTCATACTGCAAGTACGTGATTCCACTATACAAACTTAGCGCCAATAGTGCGGCAAAGAGCCAATATACTGGTTTAAAGTTGGAATGTGGATTGCCTGTCCATAAGCCGTGATGAGTTAGCCATGCCTGTACAGGGGCATGTTGCAATGTACGGTGGCGCTCCAGCGCAAGATTGCGCGAGTTGCGCAGGCGTTCGGTTGTTGCTCTATCCATCTGCGCAACAGATCGGTTCAAGAGTTGCTTGAATGAATCCGGCGTCAAATTTTTATTTTTCATTTAGATTCACCCCTCTCTCTTTCAGTTTTGCCGCAAGTGTGTGAGTTGCGCGCGAGCAATGTGTTTTCACGCTCCCTTCGGAGCATCCCATCGCCGCAGCCGCTTCTGCCGTATCCAAGTCTTCCCAGTAACGCAGGAGGAAGGCTTCGCGTTGACGTGCCGGGAGATCAATTAAAGCTTTTTCAATTAGAGCAAGTAGTTGCGATTGCGCCAGAGCGTTTTCCGGCTCGTCCGGTTGGGAATTATTTCCCTTGTCTTGCAAAGTGTCTAGCGGATCAAAGTCCTCTTCATCATGTTGGGGATGGAGTGACGAAAACAAAACTGTCCAAAAAGAGCGAATTTTCTGCCTGCGGTAATAGTCCCGAATGGTATTTTGTAAAATTCGCTGGAAAAGCATGGGAAACTCTTCCACGGGCTTGTCGCCATATTTTTCGGCGAGTTTAAGCATGGCATCTTGTACGATGTCTAGTGCAGCATGTTCATCGCGAACTGCAAACTGCGCCTGTTTGAAAGCGCGGCGTTCGACTTCGGCCAGAAATTGAGAAAGTTCGTAATGGCTGCTCAGGTTCAATATCTCCGTTGGTATGGCGGGAATACTAACAAATTCTAGGGTATATCTTGGGGAAATTTGAAACTTTAAGCAATTCCGTGTTGTCGCGGGGGTTGACCAAAACGCTGTCAGGCTTTATCTTGCATGGTTCTTTAATCGTTGTTAGCTAAGGTCATAAACATGGAACTGACGGGCGCTGAGATAGCCATCCGATGTTTGCAGGAAGAGGGAGTCGAATATGTTTTCGGTTATCCCGGCGGGGCGGTATTGTTTATCTATGATGCCCTGTTTAATCAGGATGTTGTAAAACATGTGCTGGTGCGTCATGAGCAAGCTGCTGTGCATGCCGCTGACGGGTATTCGCGTTCAACCGACAAGGTCGGTGTCGCACTGGTTACATCCGGCCCCGGGGTTACCAATGCGGTGACGGGTATTGCCACTGCCTACATGGATTCGATCCCTCTGGTTGTCATTAGCGGCCAAGTTCCAACCAGCTTTATTGGCGAAGATGCGTTCCAGGAAGTGGATGCCGTTGGTATTACTCGTCCTTGTGTAAAGCACAATTTTTTGGTGAAAGATGCCAAAGATCTCGCCAGCACGTTGAAAAAAGCATTTTATCTGGCTAAAAGCGGACGCCCCGGCCCAGTGTTAGTGGACATTCCCAAGGATGTGTCGAATCAGAAGGTGGAGTTTGTTTATCCGTCTTCAGTGAACATTCGTTCATACCATCCCGAAAAGCACGGCGATGTTGCACAAATTAAACGTGCGGCGCAATTACTCGTTGAAGCCAAGCGTCCGATGATCTACGCGGGCGGCGGGGTGGTGTTGGCGGATGCGGCCAAACAATTGACCGAGTTGGTTCATTTATTGAATGCGCCATGTACTAACACGCTCATGGGGTTGGGCGGTTTCCCCGCTACGGACAAAGAATTCGTTGGCATGCTCGGAATGCATGGTACCTATGAAGCTAATATGGGTATGCAGAATTGCGACGTATTGCTGGCAGTGGGAGCGCGTTTTGATGATCGTGTCATTGGCAATGTTGCACACTTCGGCTCGGTTCCGCGCAAGATTATTCACATCGACATTGATCCGGCATCCATCTCCAAACGCGTGCAGGTGGATGTGCCCATCGTGGGTGATGTGGCAAATGTTTTGGGCGACTTGCTTGCGGTGCTGCATAGCAGCAAACAAAAGCCGGATCCGGCAGCGGTGGCTACCTGGTGGAAGCAGATCGACGAATGGCGCAGCCGCAACTCGCTCGCTTACAAAAAGTCCAGTGAGATCATTAAGCCGCAATTCGTGATCGAGAAACTGTACGAGATTACTCACGGTGAGGCTTTTATTACCTCAGATGTGGGGCAGCATCAAATGTGGGCAGCACAGTACTATAAGTTCAAGCAACCCCGTCGCTGGATTAATTCGGGTGGTTTGGGCACGATGGGCTTTGGTTTGCCTGCGGCGATGGGGGTGCAACTTGCGCATCCGGGGGCGACTGTTGCCTGTGTGACGGGTGAAGGCAGTATTCAAATGAATATTCAGGAGCTTTCCACCTGTAAGCAATTCCGTTTGCCGATTAAGGTTCTCGCTTTGAATAATCGTTACTTGGGCATGGTGCGCCAATGGCAACAATTTTTCCACGGAAACCGTTATTCCGAGTCGTACATGGATGCGTTGCCTGATTTTGTGAAGTTGGCAGAAGCTTACGGGCACGTTGGTATCCTCGTGGAAAAACCGTCTGATGTGGAAGGTGCATTGCGTGAGGCCTTTGCCCGCAAAGACGAGTTGGTATTTATGGATTTTCGTACCGACCCCACCGAGAACGTATTTCCTATGGTGCCCGGCGGCAAGGGCTTGTCTGAAGTGATTTTTGCGGAGGATTTGTGATGAGACACATTATCTCTCTGCTCATGGAAAACGAAGCGGGTGCATTGTCCCGCGTGGCCGGACTTTTTTCGGCGCGGGGCTACAACATCGAGTCGCTGACGGTTGCTCCAACCGAAGATGTAACGATGTCGCGCATGACTATTGTAACCAGCGGGTCTGATGCCATCATCGAGCAAATTAAGAAACAGTTGAACAAACTGATCGAAGTTGTCGAGGTGATGGATCTGACCGATGGTGAACATCTTGAGCGCGAACTCATGCTGGTCAAAGTGCATGCTGTAGGCGAAACACGCGAAGAATTAAAGCGCATGGCAGATATTTTCCGTGGGCGCGTTATCGATGTTTCCGATAAAACCTACACCATCGAACTGACTGGAACAAGTACCAAGCTGGATAGTTTTTTACAGGCGATTGATCGAAGCTTGATTTTGGAGACGGTGCGTACCGGCTCGTCCGGAATCGGTCGCGGTGAGCGCATTTTGAAGCTTTAAAATTATGTAGGGTGCATAAAATGCCCCCTACATTAACTAACGACTAATAACTAAATTTATTACAAAGAGGCCAACATGAAAGTTTATTACGACAAAGACGCAGACCTATCCCTGATCAAGGGCAAACAAGTGACCATCATCGGCTACGGCTCGCAAGGCCACGCCCACGCACAGAATTTGAAAGAATCAGGCGTCAGCGTTACCGTCGGTTTGCGCAAGGATGGCGCATCGTGGAAGAAGGCTGAAAATGCCGGTTTGAAGGTTGCTGAAGTGGCTGTGGCAGTGAAAAGCGCCGATGTTGTCATGATGTTGTTGCCGGACGAAAATATTCCCGATGTTTACAACAAAGAAGTCGCGCCGAATTTGAAAGCAGGCGCAGCGCTGGCTTTTGCTCATGGTTTCAATGTGCATTACAACCAGGTCGTGCCGCGCGCCGATGTGGACGTGATTATGATTGCTCCCAAAGGTCCCGGCCATACAGTGCGTTCCGAATACCTCAAGGGTGGAGGCGTACCCACTTTGATCGCGGTATATCAGGATAAGAGCGGCAAAGCCAAGGATATCGCGCTATCTTACGCAGCAGCGAATGGCGGTACCAAAGGTGGCGTTATCGAGACCAACTTTCGCGAAGAAACAGAAACCGACTTGTTCGGTGAGCAAGCCGTGTTGTGCGGCGGGGCGGTGGAATTGGTGAAAGCCGGATTCGAAACACTGACCGCAGCGGGCTACGCTCCCGAGATGGCTTACTTCGAGTGTCTGCACGAACTCAAGCTGATTGTCGATTTGATGTATGAAGGCGGCATTGCCAACATGAACTACTCTATTTCCAACAACGCGGAATATGGTGAATACGTAACCGGCCATCGCGTGATTGGCGATGAAGCCCGCGCTGCGATGAAAGAATGTCTGAACAACATTCAGAATGGTTCCTACGCCAAGCAATTCATTCTGGAAGGTCGTACCAACTATCCGGAAATGACCGCACGCCGTCGTTTGAACGCAGAGCATCCGATTGAAGTTGTGGGCGGTCAGTTGCGATCCATGATGCCGTGGATCAGCAAGAACAAACTGGTTGACCAGTCTAAGAACTAGGATTAGGTATACTGGATTCAGGATTAAGTATATTTACTCCTGAATCCGGTAAACCGCTGAAATTAACAATCCTAATTCCCAAATCCTCTATCCGGAATCCTATGAACACATATCCCCACCCCATTATCGCCCGCGAGGGTTGGCCGTTTCTGGCTATTGCTTTGATCCTTGCCGTCGGTGCCACTGTATGGTGTGCAGCTTGGTCGATTCCTTTGTGGATTATATTTGTGTTCGTGTTGCAATTCTTCCGCGATCCGGGACGCGAGATTCCGCAGCAGGCCGGTGTAGTGCTGTCAGCCTGCGACGGACGCGTAATCAAGGTAGAGCGCGCACAAGATCCGTACGTGCAACGCGAAGCAATCTTGGTAAGTGTGTTCATGAACGTGTTCAACGTTCACTCCAACCGGAGCCCGGCGGATGGGTCGATACAAAAAGTGCAATACTTTCCCGGTAAGTTCGTGAATGCCGATTTGGACAAAGCCTCAACGGAGAATGAGCGCAATGCGATTGTGCTGAAAACTGCCGATGGACAGGTTGTGACGTTTGTTCAAGTGGCCGGACTAATAGCGCGTCGAATCTTATGTTATGTGAAAGAGGGTGATGCATTAACGCGCGGTCAACGCTACGGCTTTATTCGCTTTGGTTCGCGTGTGGATGTTTACCTGCCGCTTACGGCTAACGTCAAAGTGAGTATCGGTGATAAAGTGTCGGCTACCAATACGATTTTGGCCCAGCTATAAATCCAATTTTCGTCGCTATGCTGCGTTGCTCGCAAAAAATTATTTCTTACATATTTACATATGCTGCGGCGCAATTTTTTGTTCGCGCCTTGCCTAGCTTAGAAAATTGAATCTATAAGGGTTTCTTATGACCGATTTGAACAAACGCAAACCTCTGGATATTCGTCGCCGCAGTATTTATTTGCTGCCGAACCTGTTTACCACGGGAGCCTTGTTCGCCGGTTTCTATGCCATCGTGCAGGCAATGAATGGCAAATTCGAATCTGGTGCGGTTGCTGTGTTTATCGCCATGGTGTTGGACGGACTGGATGGCCGAGTAGCGCGCATGACGCGCACCCAAAGCGAATTCGGTGCGGAGTACGATAGCTTGTCAGACATGGTGTCGTTTGGTGTCGCGCCTTCTTTGTTAATGTATGAATGGGCGTTTAAAGATTTGGGAAAAATCGGCTGGTTTGCCGCCTTCATTTATTGTGCTGGCGCGGCATTACGTTTGGCACGCTTCAATACCAACCATGAAATCATCGACAAACGCTTTTTTCAGGGCTTGCCCAGCCCGGCAGCGGCAGCATTAGTTGCCGGCTTTATTTGGGTAATTCAGGACTATGGTTTTGTCGGGACGGATGTACGCTGGATATCTGTGGCGCTGACTTTGTTTGCCGGCCTGAGCATGGTGAGCAATATTCGCTTTTACAGCTTTAAAGATTTCAATATGCGGAAAAGCGTTCCGTTTATCGTGATTTTCCTGCTGGCACTATTTTTCATTCTGATTTCCAGCTATCCGCCCGGTGTGCTGTTCATGCTGTTTTTCGGCTATTCTCTTTCCGGGTACGTGTCGTGGCTATACGGCTTGCGCAAACGTCCAACTTCCCCACCTTTGCCATAAATCCTTTCGCTTGCCGAGCATCGGCAGGCGTTGCAACTCACACCCCGTTTCCGGCGTTTCGTCGCATTCGACTTTTGCTGTCTTAGCTTCGTTCATATAGTTACCTCTGCGAATTTAATTATATTTGGCGGAGGATTTATGCCTGAAGAAAATTTACACAAGAGTGCTATACCATTGCTGCGATTGCACGAAATACACCGTCGTTTCATGCTGGGCGAAACTGCAATTGAGGCATTGAATAGTGTGTCCCTTGATATTCACAGCGGAGAGTTCCTGGCCGTGTGGGGGCCTTCCGGTAGTGGTAAATCAACCATGATGAATATCATTGGCCTGATTGACAATCCCACCAGCGGCGAAGTCTGGTTCGACGGGCGGGATACGCGCGGCTTAAATGATGACGAGCTGACAGATTTTCGCGGGCACCAGATCGGTTTTGTATTTCAGGGCTTCAATCTTGTGCCGGTGCTCTCCGCATTGGAAAACGTGATGCTGCCCTTGCAGATTCAGGGTGTATCGGAGCATCCCGCGCGTGAACGTGCGATGGTGGCGCTGATTGATGTTGGTCTGGAAAAGTTTAAAGGTTCCCGTCCGGATAAATTATCCGGCGGACAACGTCAGCGCGTGGCTATCGCGCGCGCGTTGGCGGTGGAGCCGAAGCTGGTAATCGCGGATGAGCCAACCGCCAATCTGGATTCCGAAAATAGCCGCATGGTGGTCGATTTGATGCGCGACATGAACCGCGCTCGCGGAGTGACTTTTGTGTTTACTACACACGACCCGCGACTGCTGGAGCATGTGGATAGAAAAATTTTGTTACGCGACGGCAATATTGAAAGTGACGAGGTGACGGCATGAATACGATTAAATTGGCCATGCGCGGCCTGCTGCGCAACCCTCGTCGCAGTGTAGTTACATTACTGGCTATCGCATTTGGTTTTGCGGCAATCTCGCTGTTTGCCGGGTACACACACAACGTTTATGACGGCATGGCACGTCAGTCAATTCATGGTGAATTGTTGGGGCATCTGACCCTGAGCAAACGTGGCATGAGCAAGGAAGGCAAGCTTGATCCTGAACGCTACATGCTCAAGGCGGATGAGGTCGCGCGTATCACCGATTTGTTGCAACACGAGGCACACGTCAAATTGGTTGCTCCGCGATTGAGGTTGAGCGGGCTTATCAGCAATGGCCGCGCCAGCACAATTTTCATCGCCGAGGGAATTTCTCCTGAAGCGATGAAGGAGTTGCAGGCAGATGCCATGAGCGAGGAAGAAAAGTTGATTTACGCCGACTTTATCAAAAAGCTCGACCCCATACATCCGGAAAATGCCTTGCTCAGCTTTGGCCTTGCCGACATGTTGCATTTGAAAAAAAGCAATCAGGCCTCGCTATTGAGCAATACGCTCACAGGGCAAGCGAATGCGCTGGATATTACCGTGGATGGCACCTTCAATACGGGCAACGCGGGCAGCAACGACAAATTTGCCATCATGTCGCTGAGTTTGACGCAATCTCTGTATGACACTGAGGGAGGGGCGGATCGACTGACTGTGCTGTTGGACGATGAGAAGCAAACCGAAGCAATGCGCAAGCATCTTCAAGAAAAATTGCAGGCGGCAGGTTTCGATATGGAGATCAGAACCTGGCAGGAACTTTCCGATTTTTATAATCAAGTTCACAACATGTTTGACATGATTTTCGGTTTTATTTTTAGCATCGTACTGACCGTGGTCGTGATGAGCGTGGCAAATTCGATGGGCATGACCGTGGTCGAGCGCACGCGAGAGATTGGCACCTTGCGTGCAGTCGGCTTGCGCAGAGCCGGGGTAGTGAAGCTATTTACTGCCGAGTCTTTGATGTTGACCCTGCTGGGTTGCCTTAGCGGACTGTTTATTACTCTTGCCGTGCGTTTTGGAATTAATGTCGCGCATATCTCCTATACCCCGCCGAATAGTGCGAGCCCCGTGCCGCTGTTGGTTGACCTTGATCTGAGTCACGGTATATTTACTTTGATTTTGATGGTGGCGGTAGGAACATTGGCGGCTTACTTGCCAGCCCGCAGGGCGTCGAAGCAAGCGATCATTGATGCACTGGGGCATGTCTAATGTAGGGTGGGCACGTTTTATGTGTCCACGCGGTTAGCGAATACATTGTAAACGTGGGCACAAGTACGTGTCCACCCTACCGGAATAATGTTATGAAAAACAATCTCGGCTTGCTACTCGCTTTTTGGTGCGGCGCTGCTTTCGCCAACCCCGATGCAAAAACCATCCTTGAACAATCCGACCACGCGCGCGGTGGCGGTTTGCCCGGTATCGTGTGGGAGATTAAGCTGGCTTCGCGTGACGGAAGTAAAGCGGATGAGCCACAACGTTTGCTGGTCAAGGCAGTCGATGATGCCAGCGTGGCTGAAACGTACGAACCTTCACGTTTCAAAGGTTCCAAGTTGTTGCAAGTGGGGCGCAATATGTGGCTCACGCGCCCGGGGTTGTCCAAACCCATTCCCATTTCGCCGCGTCAGCGCATGAGTGGACAGGCTGCAAATGGTGACATCGCCGCGACCAATTATGCAAAGGAATACGAGGCACAACTGGCGCAGGAAGAAGCAGTAGATGGAGACTCATGCTACGTGCTCGATCTAAAGGCAAAAAGCAATCGGGCCACCTATGACAAGGTGCGTTATTGGGTTTCCATAAAACGTAATGTTGGCGTCAAAGCGGAGTTTTATTCGGTAAGCGGCAAGCTCCTTAAAATAGCGCGTTTTGATTATGGCAACAGCATTCAATATGAGGGACAACATATCCCATTTGTCAGTCGCATGACGATACGCGATGCTTTGATTGATGCTGAAACAATAATGGAATTTGGCACGGTGAAAGTACAGAAGGTGAATGCCAGTGAATTTGATTTGGGACAATTGCAATGATACGAAAAAACTACTCAGAACCGTCATTGATTGCGGGAATGACTTACCGGGGAGTAAATGGATTATTTTGTGCCGCATTAATAGTCTGTTTTTCTACATTCCCTGCAAGCGCGCAAGACGTATATTCTGCGCCTCAGAAAAATGTGCAAGACACGATCCTGTTTCGCCCCCAAGCCGGCATAGGTGTGATGAATAGCGACCAGTATTGGCATGAGGGATTTCGCTTGTTGCTCAATGCGAGTGACACCAAAAGATTTGGTCTGGAGTACTCGCGCATTCATACCGTGCAAGGCGACTTCATCACCTCCGGGATTGTGCTGGAAAAGAAAGAAGGCTCACTCAATTTGTCGATTGGGACAGTGGGATATAACGGGCAAGGGGCGGGTATGAAATACCTTCCCGGAATAGTTACCAACGTGGGCTGGGAGCCTACCGTTAGAGGTGCGTTCAGACCTTTCGTGTTTCGTGACCTATCGCCACGAAGTGATATTCGATACCACAAGATTAACCGGTGATGCGTTGAGTATGGGGTTGGCGGTCGGCTTTTAGTTGATGTTATAAATCATGAAATCTCAGACGCAATTATCGTTGCTCGCATTTCTGAGTGGCTTATGCATATCGGCGCAAGCTGATGAAGGTACGCAGGCTGTCTCATGGGACGGCATGCTCTACGGTTATGCCAGCAGTATGAACTTGCGCAACGATAGCGTGCTCAATCCCGGAAACTATATTGCGAAACTGGCACAGCGTACCGATATCGCCGATGCGCGTTTTAATTTCAAAACGGAAAGCGATTCGCTGCAATTGACAGCGCGTCCGATTTTGCTGACACAGCAACAGCGCAATGCTTTTGGCGACACGAATAAGTCGGAAGGCTATTTCAGTCAATGGCAAGCGAGTTGGCGCACCAATGAAACCCTGTCGTTAAATGGCGGGCGTGAATTGCTTAACTGGGGGCCTGCGCAATTTCGTTCTCCTTCCAATCCGTTTTATTTCAACAATGGCCGCAGCAATCCGATGGCCGAATTATCCGGCATGGATACGCTACGCTTGGCTTGGTTGCCGCTGGTAAGTACGTCTGCCTATGTGGCGCGGATTTTTGATTCCGGGTACGGGCATGTCGAACCAGACCCGTGGTCGAATAGCTGGTTAGTGAGGGCTGACTGGCGCGGTGATGACAGCGCCGTTGGACTGGCGCTGGCAAAACAGGAACAGCAATCGCTCTTTGTCGGTTTACATGCGCAACGAACTGTCTCGGATGCATGGTTGCTTTACACCGAGGCGGGTTCGTACACACTCCCAAATCTATTGCGCTCCCCAGCCGATGTGAACCAGCCTTTTATTGTTGCGGCAGAATCGCCGCGCCGCACCGATGAATTGCTGGGCGCGGCCTATACTTTTGAAAATGGTCAAACCCTCACTGCCGAATATATGCACTATGATCACGGTTACAGCGCGGAAGATGGGAGCGCTTACTTTATTCGGGCCACAAACGCGGCAAGCGCATTTCCAAGCGGCAACTCTAGTTCCATTTTATCCACTGCCTTGAGCTATGCCCCTCCATTGTTGGGGCGCGATTATCTGTATCTGGTATGGCAAACCAACTTGATGGAAAGTTCTGGATACACCCGCGTGATGTTTACGCATAACCTCACCGACAGCAGCAACGAGTTGGATGGTTACAGTGAATACACCGTGAATCCACATCTGAGCATTTTCGGGCTGGCAACATTCACTGGCGGTGGAGTGCAAAGCGAATTTGCGCGACTCTATGAGCAGATGCTGACACTTGGTGTGAAGGTCGCACTGCCTTGAACCGCATTCGTAGCCAGCATTAGTTATTGAGTTTGCCGCTTTATTGAATTCACTCTCCCGCAGCCTTTGCCAGAAGTGATAATCCGACCTCCGCTTTGCCTGCGCCGCGTTCGACACGGAGTCTAAAGCGGGTTTCCGCATCATATTCCGCCAGCATCACGGTGGTGACTTCGTCAATCAAGCGGTTGAGCGGTGTGCCGCGATGTTTGGCCAGTGCTTTAAGGCGGCGATGTTTTTCATCAGGTAGACGAACGGTCAATGCAGTCATTTCAAACCTCCTTCAAAAAGTCTTCGGGTGAAAGCATACGCAGGTGTGGAAAGTGCAATTCACTGCGCTTAAAATCACGCAAGTTGCGGGTGACAATCAAGTCGGCACCGCCAGCAACTGCTAGCTCAATAAGATGATTGTCTGCTTCGTCGGGCAAGTTAGGGCGCCAAATGTAGTACACCCTCGTCCATTCGCAAACCGATAGAAAAATATCCAGTAAGTCGTTGCGCTCCTTTAAGCTTAGTCGGCACTGGTTAAATAGTTCGCTTCGCCCCATGATATCTTCGTATTCCGTCAACAGTGCTGTGCCCATCAATGGTGTGCATTGCCCTCGTAAACAAGCCGCCACTGCATGGTTGGCAGCGCCCGTGCCCAAACAGGCACCCAGAAAAATATTGGTATCAATGACAACTCGCATGGCAATATGGTAGCAAAATTGCCACCATATTGCCAGCGCGGTAAGTTTGGCGAGTTGACTCAAGATAAATGTTACCCAAGGTAGGGTTCGCTGCATTTCGCACCCCGATTCCTTCATTTCGTCGCATTTCGCTATTTCTTCTCCGGCCTTGTTTTTATAGTTGCGCTTGGCAGCTTGTGCGCAACTCGGAATGGAGAATGAGGCAATGAAAATATTGAAATACTTATTGGTATCTTTGGTTTTGTTTTTGCAAACGGCGTTGTGTTTTGCACAAGAAACAGTCAATGTTTCAATCGGTCCTGACTTTACGAATCTCCCTTGTTCACAGCCGTATATTGATTTTTATGTATCTCCAAGAAGCACTTTGGGCATAATGCCTAGTAGTTGTAGCGACGGTCGCTCATCAGGTTCCACTAAACGCTCGGCTGATGTAAGCGGTCAGTTCGATCGAGTAGTATTTGATTGGGTGTATTCTCCAAAAGGAACATTTAAAGACGGGGTCTTGTTTATGGCGGCTACGGGTGTAGAGCATGATGTCTATAGCACAACCGCCGGTTCCTCGGCAGATGTTTATTTTTCTGCTAATGCGCTTGTTACCGGATACCAATGGTTCTGGAAGAATGGCTTTAACATACGGGTAAACACTTCTGTAGTGCGTATGATACGAATTAGTACAGACAATTTCAAAACCGCTCCAACTGAGAGCCAGAGTACTATCGATTGGCTAAATACAAATGATAGTAACGGAACGCATTTTTCATATGGAATTAACTTTGGCTGGGCTTTCTGAGAACCAAGAAGTGTTTTCTGTTTAGATTCCCAATTTCGAAGGGCAGCGCAAGTGCGCGTTGTTAAGATTGCCCTGCCGTAAAATAATTAACCCATGAAAAAAATTCTGTATCCTCTTCTCTCCACACTCATTTTCAACACCGCTATCGCTGGCGTGTTGTCCCTGTCCGATCCGCACAAATTATTCTGGACTAATTTTATCTATTCACAATGCATCGGTTTTTCCGTAATGGGCGTTAACGCAACGGTCTTTTTTAAATTGAAAAACTCAATTAAACGCTGGGCGGTAATGTGTTTTTCTCTGCCGGGTAGTGTCGCTCTTGGCATGACCTTGGCCTTTGCCATTAGCGGTCAAGGTGGCTGGCATAACGAGTATGTATTTTCAACGATGGTGCTCGGACTTTTCTTCGGGCTTATCGGCAGCATCACATTTTTGTTGTACGAGCGCATCGAGGCGGAGATCAGCCATCGCAAGTTGCTCAAGAGCGAAAGCGAAAAACGCGAGATCGAAGCACATCTAAAATTATTGCAGGCGCAGATCGAGCCACATTTTTTGTTTAACACGCTCGCCAATGTAAGCAGCCTGATCGACGTCGATCCTTCGCTGGCAAAGAAACTATTGGAGCGGCTGAACGACTGGCTGCGCGTAGCCTTGGCCAGAGCGCGTAGCAACGACACCACGTTGGGCGATGAGTTGGACATGCTGGAAAATTATTTGCAGATATTGAAGATACGTTTCGGCGGGCGCTTGCACTGGAATATCGAAGTAACCGAAGCTGACCGCCTTCGTTCCTTTCCGCCAATGCTGCTGCAACCGCTGGTGGAGAACGCCGTGCGCCACGGCATCGAACCCAAAATCGGTGGTGGCGTGATCGATATTCGTGCGAACAGTAACGGTGCCGCTTTGCGTATTGAAGTAAGCGATAGCGGTGTTGGTTTGATCGGTAACGAGGCTGGCGGTACAGGGCTGGCGAACGTGCGCGAACGCTTGTCCACTCTTTTTGGAAATGCGGGGAAACTGGTGCTGGAAAACAGAGCTGGCGGCGGAGTAAGCGCGTTGCTGGAGCTGCCGAAATGAAAGCCATTATTGCCGACGACGAACTGCATCTCGCGGAGGATTTGCGCCGTCGCCTTGCACAACTATGGCCGGAATTGGAAATTGTTGCCATGCTGCATGACGGTGTTGCCGCTGCCGAAGCGTTGGCGGCGATTAATCCGGACATTGCCTTCCTTGATATTCGTATGCCGGGACAGAGCGGTCTGGATGCGGCGCGTGCGGCGCAAGCAAACTGTCGCCTGGTCTTCGTTACGGCTTTTGACGATCATGCGGTAGAAGCCTTCGAGCAGGCAGCGGTGGACTATCTACTCAAGCCCGTGAGTGATGAGCGATTGGCACGGTGTGTTGAGCGTTTGAAACAAAGAAGCGCCACCGCCCCGGATGCGGTGCTAGCGCGTTTGCAACAACTGTTGGCGACTGCTGTAAAGCCGCAACCGCTGTGCTGGTTGCGCGCGCAAGTTGGACAGGAAGTACGCATGGTTGCAGTTGACGAGGTTTGCTATTTCCAATCAGCGGATAAATATACGGTGGTCTATACGCGCGATGCCGAGCTATTGTTACGCACGCCACTGAAAGAATTAGTCACTCAGCTTGACCCTCGGCAATTCTGGCAGGTGCATCGCAGTACGGTCGTGTGCGTCAAGCAAATTGACTCAGCAAAACATGATTTGTTGGGGCGAGTCACTTTGTCATTGCGTGACCGGAAGGACACGATAGCGGTGAGCCGCTCCTATACCCATCTTTTTCGCCAGATGTAGTTCAGGACTAAAACTGATTATCCTAAAAACCGAAGTTCGAGCCACAGAGTTCACAGAGAACACAGAGAGAGCAAAAGAATTTCACACTTTCAAAGTCTCTCCCAAAAGGTTAATTACGCTCTCTTAAAACCGTGTTTTTTTCTCTGTGTTCTCTGTGGCTAACTGTTTTTTTAGGATTATTGCTACCTCATTTACCTAATACCCAAATTGTTTACTGGGATTTTTCTTAATATTATGTGTCGTAATCTACCACGTGCCGAGTTTGTCTGGGTTGATATTATTTAATTAATTCAATTGATTGAGTTTTCGGTGGGAATGTCCTTAGCTGAACAGCCTAGACTGCCAGATTAAAGTATCTAGGTAAGAACTAGGCCATTTGGCATATTGCTTTACAGGATTATAGGGTTTATAAACATCCAAAGTTCATAAAAAAATATTTTGGAGGGGTATCTCTGGGGCAGCGAAAGGAGATTCAGATGACTTACCTAATTTCAATGTTTGAGCTATTGTTGATTGGGGTGACTGCGCTCATGGCGGGTAGTTTTCTCATGAATAACGGAATGGGAATCACCCCTCAAAGGGCAGTTAGCGAGAGTGTGGCGTGGGGCGCGGCTTTTTTTGTCGCATTTGCCAGCGAATTCACATTGCTCTCGGCCTCAATCTCGATTTAACTAATCGATTGGCCTATTTTTTGTAGTAGCTTTTGTAGTAGCTATAAACAAGGCGTATCTAAACTATACGCCTTGTTTCAGAATGTGCCTTGTTAAGCCTTGACTGCTTTGCGTCGGGCAAATTCAGTTAGGCGCAAAACTTTGGAAGAAGAGAACAGCCCGCACAGGCGATGCTCCTTACCTTCTTTGGTATCCAGCACAGGAATATGGGTTCGTCCCGTTTTTTGGAATACATCAAGTACCGATTGAACAGTAGAAATTTCGACATTCTGCATTTCAACGCTGATCCAATCGCTCACTTTTTCCATAATGTCTTTGACTTGGATGTCTTTGTGAGTGACACCACTATCTGCAAAACCCATACTTTGCAGATAGCGCATAGGCTTTTCTCCCATGATGTCGTAGGAGGTTACAATGCCTTTAATAAAATTAGATTTATCATCTATCACGAAGCCGAGACGAAGGCCGGCAATTTTCATTTTTTGCAAAGCATCTTCAATCGTATCTTCCGGACTCACTTTGAACAGCGCGCTGACCCGAAAGTCTGTCATGGCCGATATTGCCGGATCGGTTAACTCAATCTGCCATGGTTCGTTAATTGGAACAGATATATTGTTGATTTCTGAAAAAGTTTGCAATACATTTGGCTTTTGATGTCCCATTGATTTCTCCGTTGAGGCGATTGATTATGTATTTCTGGGAGCAAAGTATAACGTCTTCGGAAATTCTCGTCAGCGGGAAATGTTGAAATAGTTGAATTGGTCTGTTTTAGCTTAAACCCGAAAAGTTCATTAGCCTGTAGGAGCACGATTTACCTCGAAGAGGTTCTTGTACCCTTTAGGGTGACGAGCGATTCTTTGAGAGCCATCGCTCGGTAAATCGTGCACCTACAGGGTGTTTTGTTTTAATGGGCGATCCGGGTTAAAGAGGCGTTCTTTGCCAATACAACTCAGGCTGATTCGCTGCCTGATTAATAACCCTGCTCAAAATGAACAATAAGTCCGATAGTCGGTTGAGATAACGTAAACCATCCTGCGGGGCCTTGTCAGTTTGCATTAAGGCAACAAAATTACGTTCGGCGCATCGAGCCTGCGTTCTCGCGACATGGCACAACGCGGCAGCACGGGTTCCACCGGGCAGGATAAACTCGCGTAGCGGCGGCAGAGTTGCATTATAGTGTTCGATGGCGACATCTAACCGAAGCAACTTGTCGTTCACAAAAGGTGCTTCTGGATAAGCTACTGCGCCGCCCAGATCAAACAGATCGTTTTGTATGAGCAGCAATTCATTGCGTACTTCTGCGGGTAACGGTTCAGCCAGCAGCACACCGATATGGCTGTTGAGTTCGTCCAGCGTTCCAATCACGGCAATGCGCAGATCGTCTTTGCTGACGCGAGTGCCGTCTGCCAGACCCGTTGTGCCGTCATCACCGGTGCGTGTAACGATTTTGCCCAAACGATTCGCCATTATTGCCTTTCCAGACAGGAAATATAAATTGCAGCATCCGGTGCTGTCTTGTTGCGCTGGGCTTGCCAGATCATTTCGCCCAGACAATCCATCATCGCATGTTGCGCTTCGTGTTCGGATGCATATTTCTGCGTGAGCCGCGCAAACTGTTCGCGGATGCCGTGCGGCTGGCCGATAGAGATTTGTTCTTCAATGGTCAGGTGCATCATGATATGCAGGAAAGGATTGACCACATTGCCGTCCGGCGCATAATCCTTGTCCTGATTGCCTTCCGGAGCCGCGAGCAACTCATGATACTCGGGATGTTTGTCTATAAGTTGTGCAGTCAAATCTTCCAGCGGCGTGAGCAATTCTCCGCCACGGCGTTTTCGCCATGTTTCAAATAAAAATTGTCTTGCTTGATCTCGGGTGGGGTTAAACATTTTACTTGGCTAATAATTTTAACGGATGTTGTGAAATTATAATTATTCCGAGTTGGAAATTGCGGGCTTACCTTTTTATTTACTGAGCGTCGCTTGTTAACCGATTGTGTTGAAAAACTCTGAAATAATTTTACCGTTTTTCGGGCTGAGTTTTGATTTAAATTTTTATTTTGTCGCGTTCGCAGATTTGCGAGATCAGATTTGACGATTCAACTTCCCTTGTTGGCCTTTAAGCAGGCATTATTTTCTCCTCTGGTACTTCAGGTACTAGCCATTTCGCCATTCGTCGCAGATTTTGCGCAGTCGCCGCCAGCAGGAACTCATCCTGTGCCCCGCTGAATCCTCTTAATCGCAGCTTGTCCATTTTTAGGATGCGCTTCAAATGCGCAAATAACATCTCCACCTTTTTCCGTTGTCTACACGACTCCTTGAAGGCATCCGTTTTACCGATGTCTCTTGCGACGTCTCTGGCTTTTTCATGAACGCTACGTGCGATTTTGCGAATCGGTGTGTTCGGACAGCAGTGATTCTTATTGGGGCAAGCTGCGCAATCTGGCTGGCTTGAGCGGTAGATAATCGTATCTTTCTTCGTGATTCGATTACGCGGATTCTTGAATGGACGCCAATCGCTGCGCAGGGCTTTACCTTCCGGGCAGCGATATTCATTGGCTTGTTCATCCCACTGGAAATCACTGCGAGAGAGCGTCCCATCGCTACGTTCCGTTTTGTCGGCTACATGGGTATGGGGCGCGATCTTCTTTTCATCTACAAGCCAACCAAGGATAGCGGCAGAGCCGTAGTTAGTATCACCTACCAAACGATCCGGCTTGATCTCGAATCTTTCTTCGACACGCTCGATCATGGTTTTGGTTGCTTCGACCTCTGCCGACTTGCTGACGGCCGAAGCTTCAACATCAACGATGATACCTGCTTCAAGATCGATCAGATAATTGGTCGAGTAGGCAAAGAATGCGGGACCACCTGGTGCAGCAGTCCAACTTGAGGCGGGATCTGTCATTGAAATAATTTTAGTTGGCTCCGGCGTATCGTTCGCTTCTTCCAGTGCTGCAATGTATTCGCGAACCGGGCGCATCGCTTCCGCGCGCTTGCACCAATCCATCGCTCTCTCACCTTTTAGACCCCGCTCACGCTGCGCATCCGCTTTGATGATACTGGCATCGGTGGCAAATCCTTCCCCGCGTACCAACCCCTCGGTCATACAACGTTGCAGTACGCTCTCAAACAAGTGACGGAACGCATCGCTCTCACGAAATCGACCATGACGATTCTTGGAGAAGGTAGAGTGATCAGGAACCTTGTCTTCCAAACCCAAACGGCAGAACCAGCGATAAGCCAAATTCAGATGCACTTCTTCACAGAGACGACGCTCGGATCGAATGCCAAAGCTGTAGCCGATGATCAGCATTCGCATGATCAGTTCTGGATCAATTGAGGGTCTGCCAGTGTGACTGTAGTAGTCGGAAAGATGTTGCCGGAAATCGCTTAAATCGAGGTGGCGGTTGATACCGCGAAGGAGGTGATTCTGTGGTACCTGTTCTTCAAGGTCAAAAGAGTAAAAAAGCCGTTTTTGCTGATCCGTCTGTAACCCAATCATATCAAGGCTCCCAGCTTATTTCGACAAGCTAAATTATACCATTCGCAGCGCCAAAAATCGAGGGAGTTTTTCAACAGAATCAACCCATAGCTGCCAGATCGCTATGCGGACTCATTGCCTGTTAACTGCCGTTCAGTGATGATCCACATCTCAAATTTATTTGCACATACCCCCCATCCCACCCCAACTAAAAGGAACCGGTTTTGTGGAAATTTGGCCGTCTTGATTGAGTTAGGTATCACCGCGCTCTTTTGCCGCTATTGATACCCTTAACTGGATACTCAACCCGTGCGATTCGTTACTTCACCACGCATCCGTTTTTCGTTGATCCTGTTGCCGTTTTATTTGAAGTTCCCGGCAGTATGCCTTTGGAGTCGAACTGTTTATTTCCGCTCATAAATTTAGGTATTGTCGGTAGTTGAGTAATAAATTTTTCGTTCGCAAACCCTGTTTGACCCTTGCTAACATTAAGTGTCTGATTGTCATGCGTCATAATCACCTGTCCGTCATGCACAGTCACATACACGCCCGGCTCTGCTTTCCCTCCGGATTTTGCTGGAGAGGTGCTTGGTGCAGGCAATGTTGGCTTGTCTTCGTTTTTAAACTCTTTCAGCATGTCCACCTTCACACTGTCAGGACGAGGAGTTTTATTTTGAATAACGCCGGGAGGGATGGTTGTGACTGGTACCGGTTTTAAATCATGCCCCAGAATAGCCGCTTGCCCCACGCCAACGAGCTGACTTGCTGTTGTCGTATTCAATGTCACTTGTCCGGCCCATACATAGACACCTGCGCCTTTCAGCGGCTCGGCTTGAGTGGCTCCCAGATTCGCCCCATCCGTTACACACTCACCATTACACCAGGCATCAAAACCGGTCCCCCGAATACCAATGGTTGCCGATTTTAATTTAAAAAGATAGTTTTCATGTTTAATATGTCCAATCAAACCCGTCACGACTCGAACCCCCCCCCTGATTAGACTGAATATGGCGTTTTCCTGATCGGGAACATTTGCCTGATGATGACTGAATTGAAATGCTTCAATATGAAAAGTCGTCTCTTCCTGTAGCGCTATCCGACCTTCATCACGAAATGCCACGACCGCATGAGAGCTCTTTGCAGTGGACAACAGTTCGCCCTCATAAACGGCAGACCCTGCTACAAGATTGCGGACTTTGCCGGCTGAATCTTTATCTGTTAACTCGCCTTGAACCAACATGACACGACCGGCAGGTTGAGGAGCGACAGGTGGCTGGGGTTTCGCTGCATTCGGGGCATCTTCGCAGTCTTGGTCCGCACAGAGCCGTGTTGTAAAGTCTGTTCCGCGTATGCCAATTGTCGCCGTGTTGACTCTTAACTGGTAAGCATCCGGGTTGCCGCGCTTACCGATCAATCCGCTCACGGTACGAAACCCCCCTCTAAGCAAACGGAAAACGGCATTGTCGCCCTTGGACGCTTCTTTATTAAATTGAAACGATTCGATCTTGAGGTTGGAATTAGGGCGTATAGTCATCTGTGCACCATCATTCATTTGCACTTGGGCGTAGCTATCGTTACCCGTTTCCAGATTGTCTCCAGCCATGACTTCAGATTTTGGCCCCATAATCGTGACAGTGCCATCAGCGCGCTTGGCTATTAAGCTGCCACTCATGTAGCCAATCTTGCCAGCCACTTCGGCAGCAGCAAGCGAAGGCAGCAACAGTGCCAACAATGTGATGCTTACGAAAGAAGAAGTTAGTTTTTTCATGTCATATCCCACTTTCAAAATGTTGCCGACAACGCAAGATGCACGCGCCAATCGCCTTTTACCTGTTGCGGATCATTACCCTCTTTTGCAATGCGCCCTGCATCCATGCGCAACGACACAGAGTCAGAATAGGCTGATCTTATCCCCGCACCGTAACTGGCAATCGCCACATTGGCACCCAAAGTGGTACTCGCCTGCCCTGCATCGTAAAATATCAAACCACGGGTATTGGGTCCCCAAGTATTCGCAGGCGTGTAAAGCTCCGCATTGCCGCGAGCACCGCGATCCCCCCCTTCACTACCTTCGGAGAAACCGCGCACACCATCCATACCGCCGAGACGAATTTGCTCGCCCTGTATCAAGACATCTTTACTCCATTGCCCTGTCAATGCGAGACGGAATTGCCAGTCTCCTCCCAACGGTTGCAAATAGTTTGCGCCATAGCGAATAACACGATAGTTGGGATTAGGATCGCTCAGATTAATCTGGTCGTATTGTGCAAAATCAGCCGGGTGCCCTTTGCTCAGCTTGGCCAGGTTAGCTGCAACAGAGGCATTTAAACTGACATCGGATTCACCGACTTTGCCTTGTGCACTTAACGCCAGGCTGGCAGGAGTAACCACGATCTCGTTATACAACACTGTCACCGGGGTCGTGGTTTGTTGAACCGGTTTGAATTCACGGAAATCAATTCCATAGGTCAGGCGCGGATCAAATGAACCTATTTTGTCCACAGGATGAATGTAATGGGAGCTGAAAATTTCCCCGCCGCCCTGGAAGTTGTTAAGTCCGCCCACCAGAGAATTTACGTTGGAATAGGCAGCAGAGAATTCCGCACTGTCACCGGTGGAGTAAAAAGGAATCTTGTAACTGCCACTGAATACTTTTACCCGATCCCGATGCTCGGGCGATATCTGGGTTTGAATGCTGGCTACCTGGTCTTTGTCAAAAAGATTGGCATAACGATAAGATAAGCCGAGCCGACTACGTCCCGTTTCCGGCGTTCCGCTATTGTCGTAATTGACGCCCCATGCACCGGGATTGCTGTCGGCGACAAGAACGTCAGCATCGACTTCTTCCTCTTTATCAGCAGCTTTTAATACTACATTGAGTTGGCGTGCAGGATTCTCGTTGGCCAGTCTGAGTTCGCTGGCAATTTCTTTGGCAAGGGGAACATTGCCGGATCTAATTGACGGCAACGCATTCAATGCATTTTGATCTGTGGCATATTTTTCTAATTTGTTATGTTTAACTGTGACTTTCCCAAAATGACTTTCGACTACATGGAAGTGGATATTGCCTTGCGCTATTTTCTGTTCCGGTAGCAGAACGTGAACCGCTGTATAGCCCTTCTTGGCGTAAAGATCTTCAATCGCCTCCAAGGCGCGTTCGATATCCGAAAAATCTTTGTTCTGTCCAATATACGGCGCAACGGTTTGCGCGATCTCCTGTTTGCTTAACAGCGTTGCCCCATCCAGCGTGTAACTTCGAACTTCAAAGTGCAGGACAATTTCTTCGCTGGCTGGTTTTGAGTTGGCCGCATTGGTTTCTGCCAGGACCGCCTGTGAAATTCCGAAAGACAAAAGTAATCCGAGCTGCAATCTAATTGCGCGTTTCATAGAAAATAACTTCATAGTTTAATTACACACCGGCAGGGATTTGGATATGGGTGAATTTGTTGCGGATTTATTCGAGGCTAACGTAGTCATCACATCTTTCTTCCCGCTACTATCATCGCTGTCCGTTAATGATGTCGGCAACGTTGCCACTACTGAAGCCAATGTGTCAAGGACGGTCGGAAGAGGGGTAAATGCGTCGTTTACTTGAATCGTGGCACTCACGGGAATATTACCGGTCACATGGGCTGCGTCCAAAGTGACACTACTTCCTGAAATAAATCCGTTAATTGTAATGCTGTCTAGCACTGAGGTGGAACCTGCTGAACCCGCAATTAACACAACACTTCCTCCCGCATTGATAGATGCACCGCTGTTAATGGTGATCGGGCCGATTGCTGTCAGGTCAAATGATCCACTCGAACTTGCGCTTCCGGCGACAACAACGCCTCCTGTATTATAGATATATACATTTCCGCCAGGATTGGAAATTGCCGGTCCTGTGGGAGCTTTGATTGTAAAAAGGGAGTAGGTATTGGTCAGCTTGATATCGCCGCTGACTGCATTCAGTCCCTTGAAACTTCCCACCGTATTGGCACCGTCCAGCGCGGTTCCGCCTACTGAGCTTGTCCTTAAAAAGCCGGGTGTACTGATGTAACCTCCTGCTGCTTCGGAAATAACACCAGCCGCAGTCACAGTCAAGTATATATCTCCTGTTGAAATAACTCCGCCTGCTAGCGTAAGCGCACCCGTGTTGGCTATACCTACCGCCCCACCGGACTGACTGATTCCGGTCACCGTCAATAATCCCGTATTGCTATAAGTTGTTATATTGCCACCACCCGAATTGGTCGCGTTGTAACTCAAAATCCCATTATTATTGGTCAGCGTCGTACCGCCTACTGAAGAAGTTGTTAATGAATTTGCAGTGATGGTATTACTTCCTGTTTCAGTAATCGTACCAGTAGAAGTTAGTGATAGACCCCCAGTCGGCGCGTTCAGTGGCGTGTTCACCGTAATGCCGCCCGTACCGGAACTAAACCCCAGCGTACCTGTTGTGGAGATAGTAGCCAAGTCCGTCGTTGAAAAGACAAGGCCGCTGCCTCCAGTGCCAATGCTGATTGCTTGAGTTGGTGAGTACGAAGCCAAAGTAACATTGCTTGACCCCGCTGTAATTGTGCTCCCTGCGAGGGTCATGGAATCGGCCTTCAGCGTTATCGCGCCATTGCTGGTAAGGATCGCTCCCAAATTGGTAATCCCTGTATTGGCCGCCGAATCAGTCAGCGATATGCCGCCCACCGCTGCTGTATTGGTAATACCACTGGCAGTAAATGCCGCATTGTTGGTGAATGAAATGTCGCCAGTGCCACTATTGCTGGAGGTATAGCCAAAAACATTATTCGCCCCGCTTAAAGTTGTTCCGCCCACAGAGCTTGTCGTTAATAGCCCGGTGGTATTGAGGCTTCCTCCCGCTCCTTCGGTAATAGTGGAGCCTGCGAGCAACGTAATACTACTGGATGACGCTACTGAAGCATCAAAGGTAATTGAACCCACCGGAGCATAAATTGATACGGCTCCTGTAGCTGTACCGTTATAAATCAAACTTGTCGCGGCAGTAAAATTGAGTTTGCCGCTGGTGCCGTAGTTAATTGTGGAGTTTAGGGTAACTGCTGCGTTGTTGCCAATTGTGAGCGAGCTGACGGTAGCTTCGGTGAAATTGATAGTTGTACTGGTTGCACCTGATGTATCAATCTTACCTACCAAAACATTACTAGGAATACTGACGGTAATAGGAGTAGTACCCGCAAAGGTAGCCGTATTAAAAATAGTTGGGATGCCATTGCTCCCGCTCCAATTTGCAGGTGATGTCCAAAGGCCATCACCAGCGGTACCTGTCCAGTTGTCGGGAGTCAGAGTAGGGAATCCTGCATAGAGGTTTGAAGTGGCAGTCATTGTTCCGCTGGTATCTGCTCCAAACAGATTCCCCCCCGTATAGCTAAAGCTAGAGCCAAGGGTGCCTAATCTTACACCTGCACCATTAACGCTACCCGTAGCATACACATTTGTTGCATATGCCTGTGGTTGATTAACACCTACCAGACTTCCGGTATCAGCTGTGCCTGTGCCTGTGACATTACCAGTCGAGTAGGCAAAATTAATGCTGCCCTTATTTAGACCGACTAGCCCTCCGGTATCAGTTGTTCCAGCCACAGCGCCAGTAGCGAAATTGTTAGTGATTGTACCTAGGCTATCATTAAGGCCAAGCAGACCGCCAACATCTAAACTTCCGCTAACCGAACCCAAGGCATAGTTATTAATCAGCGCACTTGAGGCAGCACCTGAGCCATTCCAGCCTATCAGCCCCCCTATATCGGTTGATCCACTCACATTACCTTTAGCATAATTATTGCTTATATTCCCTTTTGCAGACCCCACCAATCCTCCTACATTGGTTAATCCGCTCACATTTCCTGTAGCATAAGAGTTATTAATAAATGAGCCGTAATCAGCATAACCGATCAGGCCTCCAACACTGTCACCATAACCACTCTGGCCTACAACACTGATACCGGATGTGGCCGTGACAGTAGCAGTTGAAAAACTATCAGTTACGGTTGAATTCGTGGAAGTTGCAGACGAGTTGCCGTTATATCCGACTAAGCCGCCTATATAACCGCTGCCGGCTAAATTAATTCCAGTCACGCTACCTGTGGTATAGCTGCCGCTGATCGTGCCACCAAAGTTATAGCCCACCAAGCCGCCAACATAGAAATATCCAGTAATGCTTTCACCGACCAAGCCAACATCTCGAACCACTGCTGTGGGCGAATTTATGTAGCCAAATAGACCAATGTAGCTTCCTGCTGTTGTTGGTTGATTGATGTAGAGATTACTAATTACGTGACCCGCGCCCCAGAATGTACCGGTAAATTGCGCGATGGAATTTCCTATCGGTGTGAAACCTGCCCCGGAATTCCAGCCACTCGTTGCTGATGCATCGATATTGCTTCCAAGCATGTAGTTAGCTGAAAGATTACCATTTATACCCTGCAAATCTAAACCTGTAAGACTACCCGCAGCACCCAAGCTGTTGATTACGGTGTAGTTTGTGGTTATAGATCCAGTAGGACCTGCACTAATTTGCCCAGATACTGTGCTGAAGTTTGGCCCGGCAGGCAGATTAATTTGAGCGAAAATACCCGCTGCGGTTTTGTTTAAATTGACTACACCAGTGTTGATTAAGGCTGCGTTGTAGGCTACGCCAGCTTCTTGCCCATATATCAGTTCCAAAATCGCCGTCCCCGACCCATTCAGATTGGCGTTGATATTAATGTTGTTCCATGCATTTAAGGTCAACTTGTTGGCAGACCAATTTACGACATCATTTACATTGATATTTCCCGCCGTTCCTCCGACAGCACCACTACTTGATAAGATGGTGACGTTTGCACTACCAAGTTCGGTAGAAAGCAGGGCACCGGTGATATCACCACCACTTGCCGCAATCGTAAAGTCTACAGGGTCCAGCAACCATGTTCCTGTTAGTCCATGGGGTGCCGCAGCTGTTATCTGTATGCCATTCACATCAAGACTATGTCCCGAGGTTTCAATGAATCCGCCATTACCTCCGCCCACCCCACCTTGGGCTGAGATACTGCCGTGAGCCTGCGTAGCCACGTCCGACCAAACGGTGACTTTTCCTCCATTGCCGTTCTGTCTTGCATCCGCTTTAATGGTTGAACCGGCATCCACTGTTGTCGTTTGCGCATTCATCACTGAGGAGTCGGCACCGTGTGCGCCTCCGCCCACCAGCACCGTGCCGCCGCCGTTTGCACCGGAAGCATCCAACAACGCTCCCGAGGTGATATGCACAGCACTGCCTTGTACTTCGATGGTGCCGCCGGTTGTTCCAGTGGCACTGACTGCGCCACCCACTGACGCATTTTGGCTGGCTTTAAGAACAATCTCGCCACCCTGCATCGTGGCACTATCGGCACGGATAGCGCCGGAGTTATTAACCAAAGCACCAAACAAACCAAGGTTGCCCGCACTGGCGACCAGTTGCCCCACGTTTGTGGCATTGCCAGCGGGTGAGGTAATGCTCACGCCAAGGCTGGGGGCAAGACTATTTACCAGTACCACGCTATTGCCCGCCGCAAGAATTATTTCACCATTGGGAGCGTTGATAACTCCTGAGTTATCGACATTGGGGGCGATCAGATAAATTTGCCCGCCATTCTGTGCCGTGATGTTGCCCGCATTGCTCACATTACCCGTTGCAGCAGTGCCCCCGGTAAAGTTATTTTTACCTGCCAGAAAATCGGCATCACTCAGATTCAGCGTGGTGGCAACAAGTCCGCCCACGTTGATAGTTGATCCCGCACCGAAAACGATACCGTTTGGATTAACCAGAAATACCCGACCGTTTGACTGCAAGCTGCCGAGAATACTGCTTGGGTTGGCACTGGTAACCCGGTTTAAAACCGTTGAAGCCGCGCTCTGTTGCGCAAAATTGGTGGTTTCATTTGCGCCGATAGAAAAGCCCTGCCAATTGATAATAGTGCCGGGCGTGTTGGTGACGGTAAGGGTATTACCTTTTGTCGCGAAGGTGGCCTGACCACTGCTGACTGTGCCACCGATAGGGTTGGCGAGTGCAAACGGCGCGAAGGCAAGCGAAAGCGCGGCGACAATGGCCTTGGGCAGTAATAGTGAACTGCTGCGTCCGCCCTTCCCTGCGCCTTTGGCGTTCTCGGCAACGGCAACCCAAACATTTCGTACTTGGCTCCAGACCAAACGGTAGGCACGGTTCATTGATGCGTGGCGCTTCATGTTACATCTCCAAAAATAAAATCATAAACCAAAGAGCCGGACGGATAAGTTATTAACTCTTTGTTTCTATAGTAATTATGCTATACGCGGGTTATAGATACACTCACTTCAACCATGGTTGAGATTCCCACAATTTCATTACTTAGTCCATCAGGAAATCCCTATTTTATTGTAGGGATTGACGAAGGGGGTAGGGAAATCCCTACCCGACTATCAGCTTAATTGTTAACCGAAATTATCCAGTTAGAACAAATCTAACTCCTACGTTCTCATGGACAATCCTGGATTAATACGCAGAGCATATGCACAGTAGCCTATTAGCCCATTAGACTATGTTTGCAATAGGATTGATACCTGTCAAAATTAACAGGTCAAGTATAATGCCATGGAAAAATTCGGGGTCACGAACCGCGCCGCCGCAACTGCTCAAGCAGCACTGTTGGGTTTGCTGGAATAACAATGTTCAAAGCCCCGCATGGGTAGCCCAGAACTGCGCGGGTGTCACGATTGGATAACGCCCGGACAATACCAGCAAATCTTTATCGCCAGTGATGAGGTAGTCAACGTCTGATGTTTTTAGTGCTGCAAGCAGGGTGCCCAATACGGGCAGGTCATCAACATCGCGCAAGTCAGGTTCCTCGCTTGGAAGCGGTTCAATGACTTCAGCTTGCAAGGAAAGAACATCTACCAAGTCTTCAATCTCGGCTAATGTCAAACCATGTCGTTTAGCTAGCCGTGGCAGCACGCACCTAAACTCATCCAGGATGTAAATAGAAAGCAGCACATCAACCGAACCGTGTCGCCAGGCGGACATTATTTTTCCCGGCACGCTTGCAGGATAAGCAATGCCTGACAGAAGTACATTCGTATCGAGCACCACTCGCAGAGTAGCCACAGGAATGGGCTAACGCTTCTTGGCTGATGAGCGAATCTGAGTCCTTTCAAGCGCAATGGCTGCATCAATTTCAGCAAGCCCTTCCGCCTCGGGTACATTCGCAAAACCTAACTCAATACGCTGGCTCAGGGCATCAAAGCGAGCTTGCATACGTCGAATGCGCTCGAACAACCTAGCGTCAACCAACGCAGCGACCGGCTTGCCATCTTTGTTGATGATTACGCTATCGTGCCTGTATTGCACCTGATTGAGCATTTCGCCCAAGTTCTGCCTGAAGCTAACTGCGTTTGTTTGGGTAATCATACTGTTTAACCATTGTAATCATGCTGGTCAATATGCATTAAAACAGATTTGCGGTCAATACTTACTCCTACCTAATTAAGAACTTTATGCCCGCATCGTGCCGTGAACGGAATTAAACCCAAATAATTCAATAGAACCGTCATCCTCGCGCAGGCAGGGATCCAGCAAGAAAGTCACTCCGCGTAGCGGACAAAGCCAGTAATGTGCAAATGCACTTGTAACTTTGCCAGTTTGGTTAAAGTGAAACACCTCTGCGGATGCGCCACGGACTCCGTTGTAATAGAGCGTGATGCTGTTTACACCGACAAGCGTGGAGACCAACTCAAAATGAAGATTCGGAACTAATTGAAGGGCTTTAGCCCAATAGGAACCCACCGCTTCCTTGCCCTTTAGTGTTCCTGACAGTTCGCCTGCCACCTGGATGATTACGGGCGATGACATTTCAAAGTCGTCGGTGTAATGCGACAAAATACGAACAAGGTCGTGCTGGTTCCAGGAATCTATCCAGTGAGTTGCGAAATGGTCAGCGAACATCTTGTCGATCATGATTTTATATAGAAGGTGCATAGGTGCTTATTCGACTATAATTTGAGCGCAACGTATAGCTGTAAAAACTTACAGGTCAACTGTTTTAACAACGAATGAGTTAACAGTCCGGTAGCAAAAAAATTCTCAACTGATTGAATAAGCAGTGAACTTAGCTTTAAGATATGGATGAATGGCAAAAACACCAGTTGAAGGAAATGCGTTTCGTTGATAGCGATCACTCGGCGTTTGAAAAAATTATCGAATTGGCGACAGAACTAGGCTTCGATTTCTGTTCCTTCGGCCTACGCGCTCCGGTGCCTATTACCAACCCTATTGCCGTTGTCCTCTCCACTTATCCAAAGACTTTTCAGCAAGCCTATGAACTTGCCAATTACGTAAGTATTGATCCTGTGGTGCAGCATGCAACAAGCTCAATGGAAATGGTAGTTTGGACGGATGAGAGCAGGTTCTCCCGCAACCCCGGGGTTTTATCTATAACACGCGCTGCGGGGATATATTCCGGTATTTCCCACCCCACCCGTGGCGCGCATGGTGTGGCTAGCCTGCTAGATTTGTCCGGATATAATCGGCTCTTATATGAAACGGAAGTAGAAGACAAAAAAGCCCGTATCACCTGGCTTGCACATATCGCACACCAAAGCCTGGCTCCGTTGCTGGTTAAGCAATTTATGCCCACCATTAAAGTAAAACTCTCCGCTCGGGAATTATCGGTGTTGCGCTGGACAGCGAACGGCAAGACTTCCTGCGAAATAGCAGAAATTCTCCGGATTACCGAGCGTACTGTAAATTTTCACATTAACAATACGATGGATAAATTCGGGGTCACGACCCGCACCGCTGCAGCGGTTCAAGCGGCACTGTTGGGCTTGCTGGAATAAGCTATAACAGATGTGCTTGTTGAGGCTTGCTATGTTATTAAGGGGAGTCAACTCTTGATCGAAGATTTGGGGACGTACAACGATAGTTTTGTAATTCTAATTCTGGATTTGGCATACTGCTAGGTGCAATGAATGACGGCTTGTATGGCAGCCTTTTTTCATTAACGACTGTCCCAATTTGGCCGATTGTGTTGAAAAACTATTTTTCGCACCCCCGGAAAAATTTCACGATTTAAAAGTACGCCCACAAATCGCACTTGATTGTCGAATGTGGCTGGGTATATTGACTTACATGCGAGTTTATCAA
>Ga0224559_1000367_pt1 | contig 31116 bp, 30 predicted proteins | sample 714S33034metaG_FD_180676 | JGI IMG/M metagenome (GOLD analysis project Ga0224559, IMG submission 180676) | Peat soil microbial communities from Stordalen Mire, Sweden - 717 S3 30-34 | ecosystem: Environmental > Terrestrial > Soil > Wetlands > Peat | place: Sweden: Norrbotten County, Stordalen... | reverse complement strand
GATCGACAACGCCGTACAGGTCAACGTCGTGGCTGCCGGATACGGGAAATAGTTCTTGAGACACAAGCAACCGCAACCCCTCAGAATTCTGAGGATTCCCGTGCGCTAGCTGGCCAAGATGCTGGTTGAATAACAGACTGGGGCTTGGCCTGGAGTTTGCTGAAAGCCTGCCTGACAAACCTGGAGGCAGCTGTGGCTCAGACGATACCAGTCAAAACCGTTGGTTGCGTTCTTCTGCTCTTCTCCGGCGTGGGTTGTCCGGCAAGCGACAACAATGCGGTCAATCTCGATGGAGGCGCGGATGCCGGTGGCAGCTGCACGACGGACGCGGATTGTCCTTCGGGCTTGACGTTTCCCCCTGCCGATGCGGCTACGGGAATCCAAGCTCCGGCCGACGGAGGTACGCTGGCCGCCTCGCAACGATCATTTAAGCAGACCGGCAGCTTGACCGTGCCGAGGGACGGCCACACGGCGACGCTGTTGAAAAACGGGAAGGTACTTGTCGCCGGCGGAGAACATGCTGGAGTCAGCATTCTCACCAGCACGGAGTTGTACGATCCGGCCGCTGGGACATTTGCCGCAACCGGCGACCTGACGGTGATGCGGGGAAGCCTTGCGACCGCGACGTTGCTATCCAACGGCAAAGTGCTCATCGCCGGCGGATTCTATTTCAATACCCTACCGAGCGCGGAGCTCTACGACCCAGCCACCGGGACATTCACCGCAACTGGCAGCATGACCGTGGCAAGGGACGGCCACACGGCGACGTTGTTGTCGAACGGCAAGGTGCTCATTGCGGGCGGTGAAACGGGCGGCATGACCGACGCCAGCGGCGCAACGACCCTCACCACGCTCGCAAGCGCGGAACTTTACGACCTAACCACCGGGACATTCACCGCCACGGGCGACATGAAGCTGGCGAGGCAATTTCACACGGCCACCTTGTTGAACAACGGCAAGGTGCTGCTCGCCGGTTCCGACACCGGGAGCGCGAGCGCGGAACTTTACGACCCCGCGTCCGGGACTTTCGCGGCGACTGGAAACCTGAGCATCGCGAGAAACGCCCTCACGGCGACGCTGTTGTCGAACGGAAAGGTGCTCATCGCGGGAGGACAGTCTCTTGTTGGCGGCGACTATCTAACGAGCGCCGAGCTTTATGATCCGGCGACCGGGCTGTTCACGGCCAGTGGCACCATGACCACGCAAAGGGCCGGTCACACGGCCACGCTGTTGCCGAACGCCGACGTCCTCGTCACCGGAGGACAGGCGCTCCGGACCCTCGCCGAGTTTTTCCCGAGCGCGGAGCTGTACGATCCCGCGGCCGGAACCTTCACCGCCACTGCCAGCCTGACCGTGGCACGCAAGTACTACTCCGCAACCCCGCTGCTCGACGGGAGAGTCCTCATCGTCGGCGGAAACGACATCCTCACCGGCGAGTCCTTGGCCAGCGCCGAGATCTACCAGTAAGCCCAAAGCCGCCAGGGGTATGACGGGGCGAGAACGCCGGCTTCCCGGAAAACCTCCGGCACTTGCCTCGCCTCGCGCTGTCACACTCTGGCCCGCTGTCCGTCTAATGGGCTAGAAAGGATGGACGCTGCAACCATGGACCATGACCCTGAGACGGATGAGGACCTCGTCGACCTGGCCACGACCGGGGATCGGCGGGCGTTGGAGGTGCTTCTGCGCCGGCAGGAGGCTTGGATTTTCAATCTCGCCTTCTATATGCTGCACCACCGGCAGGATGCGGAAGACGCCGTCCAGGAAATCCTCGTGCGTGTGGCGACAGGGCTTTCATCGTTCCGGCGCGCCAGCGCCTTCCGCACCTGGGCGCACCGGATCGCCGTCAACCATGTGCTTGACCGCAAACGCAGCCGCCCCGAAACCGTAGTGACGGGATTCGGCTGCTATTCGGACTATCTCGACCGCGCGGCCGATGAGGACTTCGCAGGCGGCGAAAAGGATTCGCCCGAAACCGCCTTGCTCGTCGAGGAGGCGAGGATTTCGTGCACCATGGGCATGTTGCTTTGTCTCGATCGCCAGCAACGAATGGCATTTCTGCTCGGCGAGATGCTGGAGACCAACGACGTGGTCGGCGCCGAATTGCTCGGCACCAGCCGCGAGAATTTCCGCCAGCTCTTGGCGCGGGCGCGGGCCAAGCTTTCTGGTTTCATGCGCGGTCGCTGCGGTTTGGTCGATGCGCAAGCCTCTTGCCGCTGTGCCCGCAAGACCCAGGCGTTCATACGCGACGGCATCATCGATCCGAAGCGCCTCCAGTTCGCGAGCGGGCACATGGAGCGCCTCGTCCAAGAAGGCAAGTCACGCGCCCAGGCACTCGCGGCCTTCCAGCGCGCGACCCTGGACGACCTGCGCGAGTTGTACCCGTGGTTCGAGCCACCAGACGTGGTGACCAGGCTGCGCAAGGCGATCGAGAGCGACACCGCGATCGCGCTTTTCGACCTCGATCCACCGGGAGGTGTTTCGTGAGCGCTCAAGACGACGCGAAGACAACGACGGTGACAAACGCGGGGATCGCCGAAACACTCATCGCGCTCGAACATGCCGCGCTTGCCCGCTGGTGTGCGGGCGATCCGTCAGGCTATCTCGAAATCTGCGCCTGCGACGTCGTGTACTTCGATCCGTTTCTGGAACGGCGACTCGATGGTATCGCGGCTCTGACTGGCTACTATGAGGCTCTGCGCGGCAAGATCAGCGCCAAGCAATTCGAGATCCGCAATCCGCATGTTCAGGCTGTCCCCGGCATGGCCGCGCTGAGCTTCAATTTCGTATCGTTGGCGCACGACGGGGCCGAATCCCGCTGGAACTGCACCGAGGTCTATCGCCACAGCGAAGACGGCTGGCGAATCATTCAGTCCCATTGGTCGTTCACGCATCCGGACTGATTCTCGGAGCTGGTCCCAGAGGTTTGCCGGAACCGCTACTTCCCCCGCAGCTTGTCCAGACCGGCGAATGGGTTGTTGAACGGGCGCTGCTGCTGCGGTGGCGACGGCGGGCGCGGGGCTTTGCCGGGGGCGCTGCTCGGGCGATCTTGGTTGGCCGGGCGCGGGCCGCGGGCCACGTCGCTCTGCGAACCGGAACGCATGGAGAGCGCAATCTGTTGTCGGTCCAGTTTCACCTCCAGCACGCGCACGCTCACGTGGTCGCCGGCGCTGACCACCTCGCGCGGATCCTTCACGAAGCGATCGGCGAGTTGCGAGATGTGCACCAGGCCGTCCTGGTGCACGCCGATGTCGACGAAGGCGCCGAAGTTGGTGACGTTGGTGACGATGCCTGGGCACACCATGCCGGGTTCTAGGTCGTGCAAGGTGTGGATGTCCTGGCGGTAGGAAAACGGGATGAAGGTCTCGCGCGGGTCGCGGCCGGGCTTTTCCAGCTCCTTGACCACGTCGGCGAAGGTGAAGGCGCCAAGCTCCTTTTCCAGCTCGCGGTCGCGTTTGACCAGCTGCACGCCCGCGCCCAGCAAACCCGCCACGGGAACGCCCAAGCGCGCGGCCAATCTTTCAAGCACGGGATAGCGTTCGGGGTGCACACCGGTGTTGTCGAGCGGATGCTCGGCCTCGGAGATGCGCAAGAATCCCGCAGCCTGCTCGAATACCTTGGCCGAGAAGCGCGGAACCTCCAGCAAGGCCTGGCGCGAACGAAAGATACCGTTCTTGCCACGGTAGCCGACGATGGCCTTGGCCAGGGACGGCCCGATGCCCGAGACATGCGCAAGCAAGTGATACGAGGCCGTGTTCAAGTTCACGCCGACCTGGTTGACACAAGAATCGACCACCACGTCCAGGCTCTTCTGCAAGGCCGTCGGCGAAACATCGTGCTGGTACTGGCCCACGCCGATGCTCTTGGGATCGACCTTGACCAGTTCAGCCAGCGGATCCTGCAAACGCCGAGCGATCGAAATCGCACCGCGAACCGTGAGGTCGAGATCGGGAAACTCCTCGCGCGCGACATCGCTGGCGCTGTACACGCTGGCCCCGGCCTCGCTGACCATGACCACGGGAACCTTCAGTCCAGCGTTGTCGAGAGCATCGCGCACGAAAGCCTCGGCCTCGCGGCCCGCAGTGCCGTTGCCGACCGCGACGGCGCGAATGCCGCCCTTCCTGACCAGCTCGGACAGCAGCGTCGCCGCGCCCACTTTGCCGCCGCTCGATTCCAAGTGCATGACCGTACTGCCCACGTACTTGCCGGAATCGTCGACCACAGCCAGCTTGCACCCGGTGCGCAGACCGGGATCCACGCCCAACACGGCCTTCGGCCCGAACGGCGCCGAGAGCAACAGCTTGCGGACATTTTCGGCGAAGACACGAATCGCAGCTTCGTCTGCAACTTCGCGCAAAGCCTTGTGCACTTCATTTTCGATGGCCGGGACGACATGCGCGCGCAGGGCAAAGCGCGCAGCCTTCTTCAAGAGCGGCGCGCCCGCGAAATCCGGCCTACTGCAGGCGGCGGCTTCGAACATGGCCAGAAGTTCTTCGGCCAGTGGATCCACGGGACCACCTGACCGTGGCTTGCTTTCCGTCTCCGCTGACTCACGCGGACTGGGACCGCCCAAATGCAAGACCAGCTCCTCCTCCATCCAACCGCGCCGCATGGCCAGATAGCGGTGCGAGTTCTCCGGCTTGAGCAAATCGCGCACGCGTTCTTCGTAGGTGAAGTAGTTTTCGAACTTGCTCGGCGACTTGGCCTTGTCGCCCTTGGTGGTCTTGGCGAAGCCGTCGTCCATGTAGCGGGCGCGCGTGGTGCTGCGCAGGTCGGCGTTCTCGGACAAGCGCTCGATGAGGATCTCGACCGCGCCGGCCAGCGCCGCGTCGGCATCCGGAACCTTCTTCTCCTCGTCGATGAAGGCACTGGCGCGGCCTTCCGGCGTTTCGCCGCCAACCGGCACGGCCAAGCCATGGCCGCAATCCCACAACCAGTTGGCCAAGGGCTCCAGCCCCGCCTCGCGCGCGATCACCGCCTTGGTTTTGCGCTTCTGCTTGTACGGCAAATACAAGTCCTCCAGCGCGGGCAGGTCGTAGGTGCCCTCGATGCGCCCGCGCAGCTCGTCGGTGAGATTGCCCTGCCTCTCAATTTCGGAAACGATGAAGGTTTGCCGCTTGCGGATGCTGTCCCAGGTTTCCTTGCCGTCGACAACAGCGCGAATGGCCACCTCGTCGAGCGCGCCGGTTTGTTCCTTGCGATAGCGCGCGATGAAGGGCACGGTGGCGCCTTCCTCGGCCAGGCGCAACACTGCGGCCATGCCCGGAACGGGGATGCCCGGATGCGCTGCCGCGAGCCAGGATTCGAAGGTCATTGGAGGCATTCCGCGCACGCTACCGAAATCCGGCGCGCGATCCAGGCTTGATCTTTGTTCATTGCCAATGACATCACCAAGGGCGCGGTCGCCGGCTCGACCCAATCCATCTACGACATCGAGACCGGCTCGACCGTCACCTATCCTTGCCCCTACCGCGTGGTGGACGTCGCCTCCGACACTCTGAGCATCGCTACCAGGCATGTCACGTCCATCGACTACGACCTTGGCGGCGCGGCGGATTTCCAAACCTACGCCCACGACAGCCTTCGTCTGGGCCTCGAAACGCTCATCGCCAGCCTGGTCGAGGCGCCGCCGTATTCCATGCCGATCGAGAGGGCGACGGTGATCGCGCCATGGCTTGGCGACGGCTTGGTGGCCCGCTGCGCGGGCGACGAGGTGATGCCAGCCGATGCCCTGACCGAAAGCCAAACCCTGCGCGCCTCGTCGGCCTTCGTCGAGCAATTGTCAGGCACAATGTTGCAAAGTATTTGGACCGATCTGCCCCCGGCGGACAACCAGGTCACGCTGGATCTCGCTCCGAGATAGCCGCCTACGCCTTTGTCCACGCGGTGCACTGGTAGAGGGCGAGCGGCACCGGCATAAAGGGAGGCAAGGCCTTGCGCCGACCTGGCCGAAGAACGCGCCGAAGCGCCTTGTCGATGGACGCGGGCGTCGTGACGTGGTGATCGTCGATGTTCCCGAAGCCGACCAAGCCGAAGAGCCTGGTCATCAGTCGATTCACCATGGGGTAGCCCGCGATCAAGGTACCGCCCTTGACCAAGGTCCGCGCCAAAGCCGCGGCCGCGCCGTCGGCGTCCGCGATGTGCTCGAGAACCGACAAACAAATCACGACGTCGAAGGCGCCTGCGGGAAGAGTGGATTCCCGTAGCAAGTCGCCAGTGATGAATTCGGCATGGCAGGCAGGCGCGACCAGCTTGGCAAGCCCGCCGGCGAGCTCCAAATCCGCGCCAACGTATTCGGCGAAACGCGCGGACAGCGTGGGGACCAGGATGCCGCTTCCCACGCCCACCTCGAGCACCTTGGTGGCGCGAGGTGGAATCAGATCCAGGCCCATCTGCAGGCGCTTGCGGTACAGCCATCCGGTCAACGGCCGGTAGTAGTACGGCAGGGGATCATGTTCGTTGTTGGGCACCAGGGTGCCGGGCGGCGGCAGAGCGAGTTTCATGGTTTCGCTTCTTGTTTCGTGTCTTTCTTCGATTCTTGGCTAGCGGGTAGGCGCGGTGGCGCCACAATCCCCATGGCGGTCGTGCGCGAGCCCGCAACGATGGAAAAGGCTTCCGGAGCATAGGGGAAACGCGTGGCGATCATGGCGGAAAAACTCCGTCGGTTCTCCTCGACTTGGTCGGAAAACTGCTGGCCGCGCAAGAGCAGGAGCTTGCCGCGGATTTGCGTGCGCACCTCGGGATTGGTCGCCACGGCGAAGGCTTGCTCGAGATGGCGAATCGCCAAATCGTCGGCGCCGCCCTTGGTCAGCATGCGCGCGACGAGATTGGGAATGTAGTAGGGAACGCCCTCGTAAAGCGCCGCCTGCCGGAGCATCTCTACCCCTTGCTGGCGCCAGCCCGGCACGCGTGGGTCGTCTTCACCCGCGTCCTGGGGCAGTTCGTAGAGCAAGTTGAAACCAATCTGGAACGGGAACTCCCACTCGAAAGGAAACGCCTTGCGCCCGCGCTCGAGGATGTCAACCGCCGCAAGCACCATGTCGGGCATGATGCGCTGGCCGTTGTAGATGAGCATGGCGGCACCGGCGAGATAGAGGCGCTGAAATTTCGGATCCAAATCTATGGCACTGTTGAGGTAGTTGGCAAGCCACTTGGTCGGAACCCGCGCGTGTAGCTGCGTGCCGAAGTACACATTGGCCCGTGCGTGAATCAGATCCGCGAAAAGCTCGGTGTGGCGCAAGCTCGCCGCACGAAGAGCTGACGAGGGCGGCAGGTAGAAGGTGTCGGCCTCCGCGGGCCAGGTCTCGCGCAAGCGAGTCGAACGCAAGAGACCGGCATACCCAATCCCAACGAGCGTGGCCAGCCCGGCGAGGGCAAGCACGCCTGACAACGCTCGTCGAGAAAAGGTAGACGCGGGCATGGGAACTAAGGATCCGGCAAGGGCGTCCGGTCAGCGGCCTCGGCGCCGACATCGACGCCCGTGATGCCGAGCTTGGACAAGCGGTAGCGCATGGATCGAAAGGAGACGCGCAGCAAACGCGCCGCCTCGGTGCGATTGCCGCCGGTCTTTTCCAAGGCCTTGATGAGGATGGTGCGTTCGTATTCCTCGAGGTGGCGCTCCAAATCCAGACCGTCCTGGGGCAGATTGGCGAGCGCGCTCGGCGCGGGTTCGGTCCCAACGAGACCAGCCAGATTGGGAAACGCATCGATGCCCAGCCAATCCGAGACCGACAGGGTCACGGCGCGTTCGATCATGTTCTCCAGCTCGCGCACGTTGCCTGGAAAATGGTAGGCCATGAGCGCCGACATGACCTCGGGGCTGGCGCCCACCACCTTGCGACCGTGCTCGGCCGAGAACTTGCGAATGAAGTGGTCGACCAAGAGTGGCAGATCCTCGCGCCGTTCGCGCAAGGGAGGCAGGCGTATCTGGATGACATTAAGGCGATAGTAAAGATCCTGACGGAAAGTCGACTTTTCCACCTCGGTCTCTAGGTCGCGGTTGGTCGCGGCCACGATGCGCACGTCGATCTCGCGTTCGCTCACCCCACCCACGGGCTTGACCTTGCGCTCTTGCAACACACGCAAGAGCTTCACCTGCATCGCCAGGGGCAGATCGCTGATCTCGTCGAGCAGCAGGGTGCCGTTGTGCGCGGCCTCGAAAAGACCTTGTTTGTCCGCGCCGGCTCCGGTGAAGGCGCCCTTGACGTGGCCGAACAGCTCGGATTCGAGCAGGGTTTCGGGGATAGCACCGCAGTTCACGGCCACGAAGGCACGATCCGTGCGCGGCGAAAGCTCGTGCAGGGCGCGCGCCGCCAATTCCTTGCCGGTGCCCGATTCTCCAATGAGCAGCACGCTGGCCCGCGTCGACGCAGCCTTGCGAAGGACATCGAACACGCGCTGCATGGGCGGCGACTTGCCGAGCAGGCGTTCGAGCCTGTAGCGGCCCTTGATTTCATCGCGAAGGGCGATGTTGTCGCGGGACAGGCGCCGCTTCTCCATGGCGCGGTCGACGACCAGTCCCACCTCGTCGATCTTGAAGGGCTTGGTCAGGTAATCGTGGGCGCCGGCCTTCATGGCCGCTATTGCGGTTTCGGTGGTCGAGAACGCGGTCACCACGACGACCTCGGCATCGGGGTGCAAGCGCTTGGCCTCGTTGAGAATGGTCAAGCCATCGACGTCGGGCATGCGCAGATCCGTGATGACCACGTCGAACGAGCGGGCTTTGAGCGTCGCGATGGCCTCGTTGCCGCCGGGCGCGGCTTCGACGCGATAGCCTTCGCGGCGCAGGTAGATGGCCAAAAACTCGCGCATCGAGCGCTCGTCGTCGACAATGAGGATATCCCCGCTGTGCATGGTCATGACGTCCGCTTGCGCGCGATAAGGATGTGGAATCCGCCGAAGTTGCGCAAAAAGGGCAGGTCGCACGCGGCCCGCTCCATGTGCTCGAAGAGGCTGGCCAACACCGGCACGCGAAATACACGCGAGGTTGGCGTCACCACGCGAACCCCGCGCATACCGATGTATTCGAGGTCGGGCGGCAGGTAGCCGCGCGCGGTTTCCAGGGTGTCGTAGCGGGTGAAGACATCGCGATCCGTCGTGCCATCGGCGATGGGAGCGGCGCCGCCCACGATCTTGGCCAGGTAGCGCAGTGACCGCGGGTTGTAGAATTCGAGCAAGAGGTGACCGCCGGGACGGGTGACGCGCGCGAGTTCGACCAGGGCCTCGCGAATCGGCGGCACGTGCGCCAGCACCTTCATGCTGTACACCAAATCGACGCTGGCATCAGGCAACGGCAGGCGCAGAAGCGATCCTTGCACCGCGCACAGGCCGCGCTGGCGCGCCTGCGCCAGCATGCCGCGGGACAGATCCAGGCCCATGGCCGACCGGCCCACCCGCGCCGCCTCGGCGAGCAGCAAGCCGGTGCCACAACCCGCTTCGAGAATGTCGCGTCCGGTGCCATAGCGGCGAACAAGGTCGAGTTCGAGATCGTCGATCAGACGATGGTAGCCGCGATGGCGCTCGCGTTCGTAGGTGCTCGAAAAACGGTCGTAGTAGCTCTGCGTCGCGCGGAGATCTGGCGTGGGCTCCATGGATCGTAGGACGATTATGCGGTCACTCGGCCAAAGACGCGAGAGACTTTCGCGCCGTCAGAAGAGGTCGGACCATCGGCAAAGTTCGATCGAGCGGCGAGCGAGAGCCTCGCGCACGCGGATCGAGGTCAAGGCCGCGATCTCCCCGTGCGAAGGTGCGTCCTCCATGCGCGGATCGAGGTCGGGCTGACACACCAGCTCGTGTCCCCCCGGGCCAAGACGACCGAGGATCTCCAGGATGTGGATCTCGTCGAGGGAGCCGCGCTCGAAGGTGCCCCAGGTTTGTGGCCCGTGCCGGCGAAGCCCAAGCTGGCGGCGGCTCAACCAAGCCATTGCCCCCAGCCCGGCCGTGGCCAGCCCGCGCGAAGGCCGGGTGACCCAGGTGAGGCTAGGCCTTTCGACCGCGACGCGCAGTCCAGGGATGCCGTGCCGGCGCGCCACGTTCTCGGCCGCCCGGGCGATGATGGGCAGAAAACCCAGGTGATCGCGAGTACACAAATGATCGATGGCAAGATCATGATCGCGCAGCCGTCCCACCTGGGCATCGAATTCTCGCTCGACATCCTCTGGTTTGAGCGCGGCCTTGGCCCATGCCAGGGCCACCTCGCGCGCCTGCGCGAAGAACTTGCCCTCCCCATCCACCAGCGACGGGACGCTTTCCGGCTTGGCCACAGGCGCGCCACCAACCAGGGACAAGAAGGCGCCCGTGCCGAGCCGCGGGAAACGAGCGAGCTCGGACGCGATCGACGCCACATCGTCGACGTTGCCAAGCACCGAGGTGCTCGTCAGGATGCCCTGCGTATGCGCAACGACCACGCCATGCGTGCGGCTAGGCGACAGGCCAAATCCATCGGCGTTGACCACCAAACGGGTGCGCGGCTCGCTCGAAATCACGCAGCCTTCTAGCACGGCGGAAGTGCACGCCCCCACACATCGCAGCCACCTCGCGAGAAGTTCGATCCGCCCCCTACCCCGCCTCATCCCGCGCGGGACTTTGGCGCGTCTGCGGGTACTATCTAGGCGATGTACCTCAAGAAGCCAGCAAGACGGCGAACCACCAACGCGGATCTCATTCCCTTTCCCGCGCGGGTAGCGCATCGTCGCCTGTCGAACGGTCTCGATGTCGTGACCATCGAGACCCCGCACCTGCACGCGGCGGCCCTGGGGCTGTATGTGCGCACCGGATCGCGCTACGAAACGATTCGCAATAACGGGCTTTCACACTTCGTCGAGCACATGCTTTTCCGCGGCTCCGCGGGTTTTCCCAGCTCCTTCGCGCTCAACAGCGCCATCGAGGAACGTTGTGGAATGCTGGGCGGAGAAACCGGGCGCGACTATTCCCTCTACCAGGTCCGGCTGCACCCGCGCGAACTCGACGACGTGCTGGGTATCTTCGGCGATCTTTTCGCATCGCCACTTTTCTCGGATATCGAACTCGAAAGGTCCATCGTGCTCGAGGAAATCCTCGACGATTTCGACGAGCGCGGTCAGCGCATCGACATCGACGATGTGGCTCGCGGCAAAGCCTGGCCGGGTCACCCCTTGGGATTTCCCATCACCGGTCCCGAAAGCAACATCCGGCGCTTCACGCGCGCCGGCGTCATCAAGCATTTTCGGCGCTTCCACGGGGCGCGCAACCTGGTGCTCGCGGTGGCGGGGCCCATCGAAAGCGCGCAGGTACTGGCCTCGGCGGAGCGGGCCCTCGGCCGTTTGCCCCCTGGCCGGCGTCGGGCGCCGCGCCCCGCTCCACGAAAGGTTCCCGGACCGTGCTTCCATGCCGTGCGTACCGATTCCGCGCAGGCCGAAGTTCAGCTTCTCTTTCGCGCCTTCGCCGACGACCATCCGCTCTACCCCGCGCTCGTCGCCTTCTTGCGCCTGCTCGACGACGGCATGGCGACCCCTTTGCACTACCGCGTATGCGATCGCAAGGGACTTGCCTACCACGTGAGCGCAGGGATCGATCCCCTGAACGACGCTTCCCTGCTCGAGATCTCCGCGGCCTGCGCGTCGGAGAAGCTGCCCGACTTGGTGAGCGAGATCCTCGGCGTCCTGCGCGAGCTGCGCGACGAAGCGGTGGCGCCGGTCGAGATCGACAAGGTGAAACGTCGCTATGCCCGCGATCTGGAATCCGGATTCGACGATGTCGAGGGACTGTGCGCCTGGTTTGGCGACAGCCTGCTCTTCGACCGACCGCTGCGCAGCCCTGTCGAGCGCTACCAACGCATGGCCCAAGTGACCGGAACGCAGATTGAGACGGTCGCGCGGGACGTCCTTCGACCCGAGAACCTCATCGCGACCGCGGTTGGCACTTTCAAACCCGCGGTCGCGCGCAAAGTTGCATCGATCGTGCGCGCGTTCCGCTGATCCGAAGGCTATCGGACTGGTAGTTCAGGTGCAGACTTTCTTGCACTCCATCAGAAGCGACACCACCTTCTGGGATACGTCTGCAAACTCGCTCTTCGCACCCAAGGCGACATCTTGGATAACCGTCGCGCCCGAGTCCGCCTTGGTGATGATGTGGGCCGCGGCCTTGTGGAATTTCGCGTGTTCCGCGACCAATTGAGTGGTCCGATTGTCGGCATTGCGAGGTCTTTCGGGCTGCCACACCGAACGCAAAACTCCGCCTCCGCGAGATGATCAGCAATATCTTGTTCTCGATCCGACGTCTTGACCCACATTTGGAATCCAAGGTCCGAGTTCTGGTGTCGCAGAATCTGGAGAACTTCGGAAATCGCCATGGCCTGACGACCATGCAGAAGCGCCTCCTTCCCCTGCTGGTCGAAGGAGTCTCTCGAGTCGAGATGGCAAGGTTGTGCGCCGTTTCTCCCGAGACCGTCAAAACTCACGTAGGGAATATCTACAAGAAATGTCGAGTCGGTTCCCAGCGGGAGCTCTATCTAAACCTCGCAACTCTCTCCGCACGGAGTTGTCCCTCGCCAAAACCCGATCCGCAGCCGACGACGTGTCGAAGCCAGTCCAGCCGGCTATCGTCGCCACCGTCGAAAAGCCGCAAGCGCGGCTGAGGAGCTGACGGGGCCGAGGTCTTCGGCATCCGCGATCGCAACGCGTGCCTTTCAAGCAAGGAGTGCCAGAATGAAGGATCGATGTACCCAGTTATGCTCGACCTACGTGGCCGTCGCTGTCTCCTGGTGGGGGCCGGCGAGATCGCGCACCGGAAACTGCTGCGCCTTCTTTCGGAAGGTGCGGTGGTTACGGTGATTGCGCCGAGTGCGATCCCCCCAATCGCGGGGCTCGCCGCCAACAAGAAGATCACGCTGCTCGAACGACGCTTTGACGATTCCGATGTGGATGTAAACGATTGCCAGCTTGTCCTGGTCGCCACCGGCGATCGCGAGGTGGACGAGCAGGTCAGCAAGGCCGCAAGACGGCGGGGCATCTGGGTCAATGTCGCGGACGTGCCTGATTTATGCGATTTCTATTTGCCGGCTGTCGTACAGCGAGGGGATCTTCAACTTAGCATCGCGTCTGGCGGCGGGGCGCCCTTCGCCGTGCGACGACTGCGCGAGTTATTCGAACGCAGAATCGGGCCGCTATGGTCGGACTGGATGGCGGCCGCCAAGCGCTTTCGGCAGCGCGTGCAAGCCCATGGTTCTTCAGGCGCCATCGCGGATGAGAGCTACGAACGGTTCTTTGCGCACACCGTGGACGAACATGCTCTGGCGGTCAGGATCCCCACGGAGCGAGAGGAGATCGCGTGGTCATCGCCCAAGGGCGAGATCATTCCATTTTCCGTGGGCCGCGTCTCGCTTGTCGGCGCGGGTCCGGGGAACCCTGGGTTGCTCACGGTCGAAGGCTTGAACCGTTTGCGATCCGCCGACGCCGTCGTCTTCGACCGGCTGGCGATTCCAACTATTCCGCTCGATCTCCCGGACCAGGTCGAACTCCACAATGTTGGCAAAGCAGCGGGTCGGCATCCGGTGCCGCAGGAGGAGATCAACGCATTGTTGTTGCGACTGGCTCGCGCGGGCAAGCGTGTGGTGCGGCTGAAGGGCGGCGATCCCTTCGTCTTCGCGCGAGGTGGCGAGGAGGCGCTCGCGCTTGGGCGGGAAGGCATTCCTTGCGAGGTCATCCCAGGCGTGACCTCGGGCATCGCGGCCCCTGCGGCGGCCGGCATCCCGGTGACCTATCGGGGCGAAGCGGTTCGCCTGACCTTCGTCACCGCGCATGAAGGCGGCACACCGCAGGTGCGCTGGGATCTGCTGGCCCAGGATGCACACGCGACTTTGGTCGGCTACATGGGAGTGAGCACCTTGGGCGAAGTCAGCGCCGCCCTGATGGCTGCTGGCATGAGCGGCTCGACACCTGCCGCGGTCATCGAGCAAGGAACGCTTCCCCGCCAACGCTCGATGCGCGCGCCATTGAAGGATATTGCCAAGGTCGCTGAATCCAGTGGGATTCAATCACCTGCAATCTTCGTGATCGGACAGGTCGTGGCGCACGCGGAGGCGCTCGATTTCTCTAGGAAAGGACCGCTTCATGGCGAACGTTTCGGACTTTTCGCACCACGATCGGCACTCAGCGAGGCACTTCAAAATGCGAGTGCGGAGGTCCTTTTAGTGCCATCTCCGCTGACCGCGGCGGCGCGTCTGGTGCTCGGCTCCGCGCCGCTCTCCGGCTGGATCGTGCAGACACCGCGTGACCTCGACACACTCGATCGTGAAAGAGCGGAGCATGGTCTAACCCACGGAAATACCCTCTGGTGCATGGGCTCCGCGCTCGCGGATGTCGCCCGCGCGCACCACTGGCCGCGCGTGGTGGAAGTCGAGGTGGATGGATCGTTGCCCCAAGTTGTCGCAAGGCTGCAGGAGTCCCTGGAGCCAACCCCTTCGGGATGAGGTTCGTCATCTCGCGCGCCAGGCGTGCATGCCACCGCGCAGACTTCTCGCCGCGTGAAAACCGAATTGCTCGCGCAGGATCTCTACGGCGCGCAGACTCCGCACACCGGCTGCGCAGTACACAACAGTGGGCACGTCGGTTCTCATTCCCCCAATCCAATTGCCGGCTGGTGCCTGTTCCAGCCGTCTCAGCGGAACGTGATGGGACGGCAGGATCGCGTCCTCGGCTCTCTCCCAGTCCTCGCGCACATCGATGAGCTGTACCGGGCCCGCGCGAAGGATGGACCGCAACTCCGCCACGTCGATCTCCCGTCCAACGCTCCCGCACGCCATCGATACCGTGTCCACGGCTAGTTCGCGAATCGGCCGGCTTTTCGGATCCGCGGCCAACACCACCGTTTGCACGTTCATGGTCAGCGCATTCCACAAGAAGAGCTTGCCCGACAATGGCTCGCCCACGCCGGCCAACATCTTGATGGCCTCCCCAGCCTGCCAGGTTCCCACAATGCCCGGTAAGATCCCCAACACGCCGGCCTCCGCACAATTCGGCGCCAGCTCGGCCGGAGGAGGCGATGGAAACAGGCAACGATAAGTTGGTCCGCCACGCCAATTGAACACACTCAATTGGCCCTCGAAGCCTTGGATCGCGCCGTAAACGAACGGGCGATCCGCCATGACACAGGCATCGTTGACCAGGTAGCGGGTGGCAAAATTGTCGGAGCCATCAATGACCACATCACAGGCACCAACCAGCTCAAGGGCGTTTTCACGTCGAAAGCGCTCCTCGACGGCGTCCACCTCGATGAACGAATTCAACGCCGACAACCTTTGCGCAGCAACCGCCGCCTTGGGATTGCCGATGTCTTCCTCGGTATAAAGCACCTGGCGCTGCAAATTGCTGGCCTCGACCCGGTCCGGGTCCACGACCACCATGCGCCCGACGCCGGCTGCGGCAAGATAGAGCAATGCCGGACAGCCAAGGCCGCCCGCACCTATCACCAGCGCTTTTCCCCCTTTCAATCGTTCTTGCGCGGCCAGGCCGAACCCGGGCAAGGACAGCTGGCGTTGATAGCGGCGCAGCTCCTCGACTGTCAACATGCAGGTGCCTCGCGCTCGCTTCGTTGCACGACCTGGCCGTCGTAGGTTCCATCCCAGTCCTTCCAAATCGGCTCGTAACCCTGTGCGCGCAGGAAGGATGCGACTTCGGCGGGGCTGCGCGCATCGTCGATCGAGAACTGTTCGAGCGAAGCCTGGCCGTGCGCGTACCCACCCGGGTTGGTGCACGAACCGGCGCTCATCGCGGTGATGCCGAGGCGGAAGGCGTGGTTGCGAAAACGCGCGCTTTCTCGAGTGGAAAGCGACAGTTCCACCTCTTGACTGAACAAACGGAAAGCGCAGATCGCCTGCACCAGATCGCGCTCGCCGAAGGCCGACAGCGCCATGGCATCATCGCCCTGGTGCGGCCGTAAACGCGGAAATGAAATGCTCGTGCGCGAACGCCAGTAGTTTTCCTCCAGATAGCGCAGGTGAAGGCCGACGAACCAAGCCTCGGCCCGCCAATCGGAGAGCCCATAGAGCGCGCCGAGACCTATCTTCTTGACCCCGGCCAGGCCCAAACGATCGGGTGTTTCCAATCGGTAGACCATGTTTGCTTTGGGGCCGCGCAGGTGATGGCGAGCGTAGGCCACGGGGTCGTAGGTCTCTTGGTAGACCATGACCGCGTTCATCCCCTCCTTGCCGAAGCGAAGGTACTCGTCGATGCCGAACGGTTGCACCTCGAAAGACAGGCTGGCGAAATGCGCGCGCAAAAGGCGCAGGGCGCGCACGAGATCGTCCGGGCCAACGCGCGGGCTTTCGCCGGTGAGAAGGAGCAGATGCTGCATGCCCATCTTGGCCAGCACCGCCGACTCGGCGAGAATCGCTTGGTCGTCGAGCACCAGGCGTTCGATGCGATTGTGCGCGCTGAATCCACAGTACGTGCAGATGTTGGCGCAGGCATTAGAAAGGTAAAGCGGCGCATAGAGCTGGATCGTTCGCCCGAATCGCGCGACCGTGTACTGGTGGCTGGCCTGCGCAATTTCCTCTAGAAACGGGACGGCGGCCGGCGACAAGAGCGCCGCAAAATCCTCCAAGGAGAGCCTGCCCCGTCCGCGCCCGAGCGCGCGACGAACGTCCCGCGCATTCTTGCCCGCGATGCGAGCCGCGACGGCACGGAAGTCATGCACCCGCCATAGAGCCTCGAATGTCATGACGTGGCCTGCGCGAGAAAAGCCGTCAATGGCGAGGAAGCGCGCGCCTCTTCTGCTTGCGCTGGGAGACCGGCTTCGTACCCCCGCCGCCCGGCCTCGACGGCAAGGGCAAAGGCCCGCGCCATGCCCACGGGATCCGTGGCGGTGGCGATGGCAGTATTGACCAGTACCGCGTCCGCCCCCATCTCCATGGCCTCTGCCGCATGCGAAGGTGCGCCCAGCCCAGCATCAATGACCACCGGCACCTGGCGCTGGGCCAGGATGATCTCCAAGAATGCGCGCGAGGCGAGTCCCTGGTTGCTGCCAATGGGCGCACCGAGCGGCATCACTGCCGCCGCACCGGCCTCGGCTAGCTGCCGGCACAGCACTGGGTCGGCATGGACGTAAGGCAACACGACGAATCCGCGCCGGGCCAGCTCTTCCGTAGCAGCCAGGGTCTCGACAGCGTCTGGCATAAGGTATTTGGGGTCGGGATGGACTTCCAACTTGAGCCAGTTGGTCTGCAATGCCTCGCGCGCCAGCTCAGCCGCCAAGATGGCCTCGTGACGGTCGCGCACTCCCGAGGTGTTGGGCAATAGGCGGTAGCGATCAGGTTCGAGATGATTGATCGGATCGTCCAGATCGTCGACCGCACCGTCGGTGCGAACCCGGCGCAAGGCCACGGTTACGAGCTGGGTGCCCGAGGCGGCCAGGCTTTCGCGCATGCATGGGCCCGAGCCGAATTTTCCGGTTCCAAGAAACAGCCGCGATTGGAAATGCACGCCAGCAATCGTCAGCGGTGTTGTCATTGGAAAAGATCCCTGTTGCTGCGTAGGTGATAGCGAACGAGCCCGACGGTAAACAGATCCGCCACCATCTCGACTTCCTTTGGCCGCTCGTCGGACGGCGAGATCGGAACCACTTTCATCCGCCTTGACTCGCCTGGACGATGATCACGCGATCGTTCTCTTGCAAGATCCGGTGAGTCCAGCTCGCGCGCGGTACCACCACGGCATTGACAGCCACCGCTGAACTTTGCCGACCGCCGAGCGCTATTTCCTCAAGCAAAGTCGAGAGTCTTGCGCCGCTCGCAACCATGCGACTTGCATCGTTGACGTAGACGACCATAGTTTGGGGAGAAGGCATCACGGTCGGATCGCCATGGCCAGGCCAGCGCCACCGCGCGCTGTCGGCGGGTGATGCGAAACGAGAGTCTGAGAAGAGAACCGCATGCGTGAGAGGCCTTTCCGCGCCCGAACCGACCATCGGGCTTTGGCTCCCTCCGCTCTTGCGGCGAAACCTGTTTTCCCTACGGCGGTGCGAAACGCATCAGGTTCGAAGGCTTCCGGGACGGTTCCTGTCCCGATCTCAGCCCAGCGCCCCGGGCTCGCCCAAACGAGGTACGCATAAATAGGACCCATCCAGGAGTGATTTTCAACCCCAAAATTGATCAAACGCCCACTAGAGGCTGCAACCCACCCGCAGCGGCGCCCCCGCCTGCCATGTCCTTCGCCAACCTGTCATCCGGACGCTGAGGGGATGTCGATCTTGGATGGGGCCGTCCTCGGGGGACGGCTCCGCACCATCTCGCCCGGACGCTCTCAGTTTTATGGACCGATACGCCAAAGCCGGTGTCACGGTGAATGTCTTTAGCGACCCGGACAAAGCCTTCGCCTGGCTTGCGAGCCAGTAGGTACCCAAGATCTTCAGTTGAAGCTTGCCGAAGCAAGCAGCGAGAACCCCTTGACCATGTACCGGTCCTCGCCGACCCCTGAGGCGGTCGGCAGGGGAGTTGAGCCCGACATCCAGCCGAGTAAAAATTCGGCAGCGATGCCGAGTCCCCAGTCGGCGGAGATCCACCATTCCTTGCCCGCGGAGACGCGGCCCGTGACTCCCCACGGGGAAGTCTCGCTGATGATGAGGGGGACGCGGGCGTCACCGGCGTAGCCGTTTTGCAAGCTGACTCGGGAGACAAGCAGTGAGCCAGAGGCGAAGATGTCGATTGGCATGAGGTAGTACTTGAGACCCGGCCCGAAGCCTTGCAGATCGAAATCCTCAAAGTCTCTTTCCCGAGATTCAGTCTCGGATACAGCGCTGGAGGCATTGCCGGCTGGCATATCTCGCGGTTCGTGTCCCTCAATGGTGAGCTCGCAGTCGACCACTTCGCCCCCATCAATCTCGACAATGGGAATCATGTGCAGGCTCTCGCGGTCGATCTCGTGTTCAGCCCGTTCTTTCACATTGGGCTCGATAGGGGCGACATCGTGATAGGGCCGAAGATCGGAGCGTTCCGGTACGCAAGCTCCCAAGGAGATTGGACCACCCCGGACAAGGACGAGACCGTGTATGGGCTCACCTACGGATTCAACATTGGCGTCTTCGGGGGCGTTGGGGATCTGGCCACGGGAGTGCTGCTAGGATATAGCGACAGGCACGTAACTGGAGCATGCGTGACACGCCAAGGCTGGTCCAGGCCGTGCACAAACGACGGAGGCGACCTCAATCACCTTTCCGCCACGGTCGCCGCACTCTTCTAGTTCAGGGCGTGCGGTGTGTTCAGGCTAAACGTGGGGATGGGGACGTCGAAGGTGTCGCCGCCCGTGGCCACCATGGAATAATCGCCGCGCATCCAGCCCGAAGGTGTGGGCAGGACACACCAGCTTGAATAGCGAAAGACCTGGCCTGGCGCGATGACGGGGTGCTGGCCAACCACGCCATCGCCCTCGACCTCGCGAACGTCCTGGTTGGCGTCCGTAATCCACCAGTGTCGCGACAGCAGTTGCACGGTGCGTGGGCCACGATTCTCGATCTCGATCTCGTATGAGAACACATACTTCTTGTCGGTCGCGTGGGATAAATCGGATTCGTCCGGTCGGAAGGTGCTCGCGGCCCTGACCACAACGCCGCCGTTCTCCTCCGAGTCTGTCGCTTCCGCTTGAATGTCAGCCATGTTTCTCCTTGTGCCCGCTTCGGCACTCACTCTTCTAATGATGCCTTGTAGTCTAGTGCATGAATCTGATCATGCCCCTCCCCCAGTTCCAATTCGTCAGCTTCAAGCCTACCACCCGACATCGGCGCCGCAGGACATTGATTCGTTCAGCGCTTTTTCGCCGATTTCTTACCGGTCGAAGCCTTTGCTGGCGCCACGGCCTCGACAACCAGGACGAGCTTTTCCTTGATGGGCCGGCAGGCGTTCTCCTGGCACAGCACGAAACCCGCCTCGGCCTCGATCGTCTTCTTGCCCGGCTCGGATGCCACCAAACCAACATCAAAGCGCGCCGTTGTCTCGTTCGACAAAGCCAAATCGCCGCGCGCGAATTTGGGTTTGTCCAGCATCACGCCCGGCGCGGGCGCCAGCTTCAGCGTGAGCGGCGCCTCGGCATTGAGGTGCCAGCCGCCGCGCGCGGAAATCGTCACGCTCGCCTTGCCCTTGTCGCCCACGGTCAGGATCGCATCGGTCTTGCCGATCTCGTAGGTCGCGTCCGCCGCCCGCGCCTCGACGGCAAGAGCAAGGGTCGCGACAACGGCGAACTTGAAAGCGATTCGGCTCATGGATCCGTACTCTAGGAATGCAAATCGAGGCCTGCAAACTCTTTCGCACCTCGCGAAGAGATCGGGTAACGTAGAGTCATGCCGCCTTTGATCGACAAGCCGGAAAGAGCGCGTCAGTTCGCCCGAGCGATTGCCTCCGACCTTGCGATGTACAACGAAGCCAAGTTGGTTCAAGGCATCCAAAGCGACAACCTGTTCCAACTGATGAAGGATGAAATCGAGGAAGGGCGCCAGCACTTCCGCTCGCGTGTGACGCCCGAAATCGCGACCACCAACCTTTTCGAACGGGCCTTGGTGGACATCCTGCTCAAGCAGCGCGGGCAGAACATCAAGTCCAAAATCTGGTGAGCGTTCCGCATCGGCCTTCTGTCATCGCGGCGGTCCCTGCGCCGCCGCGTACCTTCGAGATGGCCGGCGATGCCGCGGGCCGACGCCTCGACGTCGTGCTCGCCGAGCGCATTCAAGACGTTTCACGCACGCAGTTGGCGCGCCACATTGGCGAGGGCGCGGTCAGCGTGAATGGCAAAGCAGCCGCGCCGTCGCAGAAAGTACGGCCGGGCGACGTGGTGGTGTGGAACCCACCCGCGCCCCGCGCGGTCGAACTGGCGGCGGAGCAAATCCCTTTGTCCATCGTCTTCGAGGACGCGCACCTCGTAATCGTGGACAAGCCGCCCGGCCTCGTCGTGCATCCCGCCGCCGGGCATGAAGACGGAACGCTGGTCAATGCGCTCCTCGCCCACTGCCAGGATCTGCGTGGCATCGGCGGCGAGCTGCGACCCGGTATCGTGCACCGGCTCGACAAGGACACCTCGGGACTCCTCGTGGTGGCCAAGGACGACGAAACCATGAACGCGCTCGGCGCGGACTTCCGCGTCCATCGCATCAAGCGCGTGTACGAGGCGCTGGTGGTCGGTCGGCCGGCCCGATCCTCGGGCCGCATCGAAACCATGCACGGCCGCGACCCGCATGATCGCAAAAAGTTCAGCACCAAGGTGAAAAGCGGCAAGCGCGCGGTGACCAACTGGCGCCTGCTGGAGGAACTTGGCAAGGCTTCGCGCATGGAGGCTGAACTGGAAACCGGGCGAACCCACCAGGTGCGCGTGCACTTCGCGGCCTTGGGCTGTCCCCTGCTCGGCGATGCCACCTACGGCCGTCCGGCGCGCGACGAGGCTGTGCGCGCCATCGCCAAGCAGCTCGGCAGGCAAGCCCTGCATGCGCGAATCCTGGGATTTCATCACCCCAAAACCGGCAAGTGGATGGAATTCGAGAGCGCGCCGCCCGAGGATTTCATGAACGCCCTCCTTGCCCTGCGGCAGCTGGTGTGATGGTGCAGCCTCACCCCTTGGCGACGCGCGTATTTGCCGGTGTGCCACTGCTGGTGTCGGGAATCGTTCCTGAAAGCTTCCGTCACGGATTCACTATGCGCGCCGGCGGCGTCAGCGAGCCGCCCTTCGATTCGCTGAACCTGGGCTGGAAATGGGGCGACGATCCCCGCCACGTGGAGGAGAATCATCGTCGGCTTTTGGCCGCGTCGGGCACCGCCGCGATGGCGCGCGTCTCGCAGGTGCATGGAACGCGCATCCTGCACGCGGGGCGCGCGATCGACATTGCCGAGACCGCCGATGGCCTGTGCAGCGACGAGCGCGGAATCGGGCTTTCCGTGCAGGTGGCCGATTGCACGCCCATCCTGATGGCGTGTCCCCGCACGGGAGCCTGCGCCGCCCTCCACGCCGGCTGGCGCGGCACCGTGGCGGGCATGGCAGAGGCAGGCGTGCGCGCCATGGTTTCCGAGTTCGGTTGCCAACCGTACGATCTGCGCGTGGCCCTTGGCCCGTGCATCGGTTTGTGCTGCTTCGAAGTTGGAGCCGAAGTCGCCGATGCCTTCACGTCGGCAATGCCGGGCGCGCGCGAAAACGGCGTCGTTGCTCACCAGCCCGGCAAGAAAGCCCATGTCGATTTGCGGCGCTATCAGCAGCTGCAACTCGAAGCCTTGGGCGTCTTGTCGGAGCACATTGGTGTGAGTTGCGACTGCACCTTCTGCGATCCGGACAATCGTTTCTACTCCTTTCGCAAACACGGCCGAGCAACCGGACAGCTCATGGGTTTCATCGCGCGCGTCTGACCCTGCGAGAGTGCTTCACGCCCGTCGCCGACAAAGCGAAGCCGGTCGCGATCCGGAGAGAAGGAAAGACCGCGGCCGGCTCCGAAAACCGAACTCGAATGCTATGGAGTAACCGTGACCGTGTCGGCGGTCGAGGTGACGCCCTGGAAAACCGCGGTCACTTTGGTCGGGCCAGCCTTGAGCGCGGTGGCAAGCCCGCGCGAACCAGCGGCGTTCGACACCATCGCGACGGTGGGATCCGACGAGAACCAGGTGGCCGCATTGGTCAGATCCACTTTGCTCGAGTCGCTGTAGGTTCCGGTCGCCGTGAGCTGTTGACCGTCGCCATTGGCCAGCGATAGCGATGGCGAGCTTGGTGTGATGGTGATGGTCGACAGCGTCGCGGCGCTGACGGTCAGGACGCTGGTTCCGGCCTGGCCGAGATAGGTCGCCGTGACGGTCGTGGGACCGGCCTTCACCGGAGTCGCATCTCCAGCCGCGGTGACGGTCGCCACGGTGGGATCCGAGGAGGTCCACGAAGCTAGGGCGGTCACCGGGAAGGTCGCGTTGTTCGAGAGAATCGCGGTCGCTGTAAAGGCGACGGAAACTCCGATTACGGTGGTCGGGTTCACGGGCGTGACGGTGATCGATTGCACGCTGCCGGCCACGCTGAGCTGCGAAGTACCGGACATCCCTCCATACGTGGCCGTGATGGTTGCCGTGCCCTCGGCGAGCGCGGACGCCCGACCAATCGTCCCTCCGTTGTTCATGACCACCGCGACGGTGGATTTCGACGAGGTCCAGGTCGCCGTCGCGGTCACGTTGCGGGTCGAGTTGTCGGTGAACACGGCGGTGGCGGTGAACTGCTGGGTTGCTCCCACGGGGATGCTAGGGTTCGTGGGCGTCACCTGAACGTAAGACAGCGGCGGATCGGTCACCGTCAGGGTGGCCGTGCCAGAGAGTCCGCTGTACGATGCGGTGATAGTCGAAACGCCGGTGGCGAGTGCCGTCGCCGTCCCGCCGCCGCCGCCGAAACCACCACCGCCCGCGGTCGTGATGGTCGCAACCGTGGGATCCGAAGAGCTCCATGTTGCCGTTCCGGTCACGTTCGAAGTGGTTCCATCGTCGTAGACTAGGGTGGCCACGAAGGCCCGCGTCTGGTCGACTTGCACTGACGCCGTCGCTGGCGTGACCACGAGCGAGGTGGGCGTGGCTGCGGTGACCGTTAGTGAAGCCGTATCTGTGAAGCCACTGTACGTTGCCGTGATGGTCACCGTGCCCGCGGTGAGACCAGTGGCCAAGCCGCGCCCGCCGCCAAAGGGTCCACCGCCGCCAGATGTGATGCTGGCGATGGTGCTGCTTGAGGTTGTCCACGACGCGGAATTGGTGACCGTCTGCGAAGTTCCGTCTTCAAAAGTGGCCAGCGCCACGAACTGCTGGGTTCCGTTGACTCGGATCGACGCCGTGGTGGGGGTCACCAGCAGACCGGTGAGGGCAGGGTTGCGCACGGAAAGATTGACCGTCGCGGTCTGCCCCTGATAGGTCGCGGTGATGGTCGCGGTGCCGGCGCCCACGCCAGTCGCCAAGCCACGTCCGCCGCCGAAGGGGCCAGCGCCGCCGTTGGAAACAGACGCGATGGTGGCGTCGGAAGAGGTCCAGTTCGCGGTGTTCGTGACCGCAGTGGTGGTTCCGTCGCTGTAGACCACGTTGGCCTGGAACTGCTGGGTGGCTCCGACGAGAATGGTGGCCGGATTGGACGGCGTGATGGTGAGACCCACCACGGTTCGCGCCGCGGCGACGGTTAGGGTCGCGCTGTCGGTCATTCCCTGGTAGGTGACGGTGATTGTGGTCGATCCGGCCGTAACGCCGGTGGCGACAGCGCGCCGCCCTCCGACGCCCGCAACCAACGTGGCCACGCCGGTATCCGACGACGACCATGTTCCCGCCACCGCGCCGGTGGTGCCATTTTGGTAGACGCCAGTCACGGTGAAGGCCTGCGTGGTGCCGACGACGATGTTCGCTGTGGTGGGTGCGATCAAGATGGACGACAGAAGAGGCGCGCCAACCGTGAGGGCTGCCGTGCCCGAGACACTGCCCAACGTCGCCGTAATCGTCGCGGTACCAGCGACGAGCGAGGTGGCGAGGCCTTTGCTCCCCGCCGCATTGGAAACCTGGGCGATGCCGGTGTTGCTCGACGACCAGGTAACCTGTGTGGTCAGATCCGGCGTGGCGCCGTTGTCATAGGTGCCGAGCGCCGTGAACTGCTGGGTGTTGCCCGCACTGACGGTTGCCGTCGCAGGCATCACCGCGATCGACTTGAGAGTGGCCTGCGAGACCGTGACTACGGCCTTGTCGGCGAATCCGGCCAACGTCGCGTAGACGGTCGTGGTGCCGACGCCGACACCCGTGATCTGGCCGGCCGTGGCCGCGGCATTGGACACGGTGGCGATGGTGGTGTCCGCGGTGGTCCACGCCACCTGCGTGGTGACGTCCTGCTTGGTTCCGTTTTGGTATGTGGCGGTTGCCGTGAGCGGGGAGCTAAGCCCTAGAACCAAGCTCACGGCAGGGCCCTGCGTGATGGCAATCGACACCATGGGTGACGACGAGACCGTGACCGAGGCGCTTCCGGTTACACCCGAGAGCGCGGCTTGCACCTGGGCAGTGCCAACGGCAAGCGCGGTGGCGGTGCCCTGCTGCCCGGCCGCGTTCGACACCGCAACCGCCGTGGTGTTGGTCGACGACCAAGTCGCCGAGATTGTCACATCGGCGGTGCTGTTGTCGGAGTAGGCGCCAGTCGCGGTGAAGGCCTGCGTACCACCAACGTTGGGCGACCAGGTCGCCGGCGTGACCGCGATGGAGACCAAGGTTGGAGTGGTGACGACGACTTGCGTAGAGCCGGTGATGCTGCCGACGGTGGCCGAAATGTTGGCGCTGCCCGCGGACAACGCCTTCACGACGACGCCAGTGGCGCTAGAGGTGACGCTCGCGACCGTCGCATTGTCGCTGGTCCAGCTTGCCTGCAAGGTCACATCCGCGGTGCTGCCGTCGGCGTAGGTCGCGGTGGCTTGGAAGGCTTGTGAAACGCCCTTCTGCAGGATGGGCTGCACGGGCGTGACCGTGATGGCGGTCATGGCCGCCGCGGTGACCGTGATGGAAGCCTTGCCCGTGATGCCCTGGTAGACCGCCGTGACCGAGACGGTGCCGGCCGCCACACCGGTGATTCTTTCCTTGGCGGTCGCGCTGTCGGCGCTGACCGTGGCGGTCGCAGCGGCGGCGGATGTCCAGGTGGCTTGCGCCGTCAGATCCTGCTTGCTGCCGTCGCCATAGATGCCGGTGGCCGTGACAAGAATGTATTGGCCGACGGAAACTGTCGTCGTGCCGTCGATGGAAATGCTTTGCAGGGGCGAGGCCGAGACGGTCACGTTGACTACCGCGGTCAGGCCGGAATACGCCACCTTCACAGGGGTCGAACCCGCCTTGACGCCCGTGAGCGTATGTCCGGAGACCTGCACGATGGTGACGTCGCCAGAGGTGTAGGTCGATTGGCTGGTCACGTCCACGCTGCTCCCGTCGGAGTAGACGGCCGTGACGACGAGTGCATTATAGCCCACCCCAACTACGATGGTCGCGCTAGGCGGAGTCACGCCAAGACTCACCAAGGTGGGAATCGCATCGACGCCGCCATCGCTGCGCATATCAATGGGAATGGGGATGCCATCGCGCGGACCGTCGGCCACACCATCGTTCCTCACACCATCGGCCGGCACATCGTTCTTCACGCCATCGGCAGGGCCATCCAATCTGGCAACGTCGGGATAATCCGCCGCGAGGACGTCGGGAGAAAGAGCGTCCGCAACGTCCGGGGGAGGAACATCGGCCGGAGGAGGAACATCCGGGACGATCCGATAGGTGTCGCTCTTGCCGTCTGGGCTGGCGCCCATATCGGCATCGTTGCCAGCGTCGTTGCTCGGGTTCTTGAGGGCGCTTCGTCCGCCACAGGCGCCAAGAGTTCCGACAAGAATGAAGAAGAGTGCGAGTCTGGTTTTCGTCATGATCGTCTTCCTGAATCGTGCGTGAGAAATCGCTCAGAACCGCCGCGGGCGGCTAGCTTCGCGGCAGGGGATCCTATCCTAGGACAGAGTGATGACGGATAAGAGGAAGAAAGCGGTTCAAATCGTCAGGATTTCGTGCGCGAGAACACCAACTACCTTCGAACTAGCACGCCGCGCTGGCGGAGGTAGTCTCGCGCTTGGCCGACCGTATATTCGCCGAAGTGGAAGATGGAAGCGGCGAGTACCGCGTCGGCGCCACCGGCAACCACGCCTTGGTACAGGTGTTCCAGTTCGCCCACGCCGCCCGAGGCGATGACCGGGATGGGCACGCGGTCGGACACCGCGCGCGTGAGTTCGAGGTCGAACCCGTCGCGCGTGCCGTCACGATCCATGCTGGTGAGGAGGATCTCGCCAGCGCCCAGCTCGGCCATGCGCACGCACCACGCAACCGCGTCGATGCCCGTGCCCTTGCGCCCGCCGTGCGTGAACACCTCCCATTCCCCCGGCCTGTCCGGCCGCCTGCGCGCGTCCACGGCCACGACCAAGGCCTGGCTGCCGAAAGCATCGGCCACGCGGCGAACCAGCATGGGGTCGTGCACCGCCGCGGTGTTGATGCCGGCCTTGTCGGCGCCGGCAAGCAGGAGCGCGCGCACATCGTCCACGGCGCGCACGCCGCCGCCCACGGTGAGCGGCAAGAAGACCTTCTCCGCCGTCATGCGCACGACATCCATCATGGTCTTGCGCCCGTCCGACGAAGCGGTGATGTCGAGAAAGCAGATCTCGTCGGCGCCTTGGCGGTCGTATTCCGCCGCGACTTCCACCGGATCGCCGGCGTCGCGCAGCTCGACGAAGCGCACGCCCTTCTTCACGCGGCCCGCGTCCACGTCCAAGCAGGGAATGATTCTGCGCGCGAGCATCGTCCTACTTGCCTCGCGCCGCCGCGGCAGCCAACGCTTCCTCGATGGTGAAGGCGCCTTCGTAGAGCGCCTTGCCAATCACCACCGAGGCCGCGCCGGTCTCGCGCACAAGCTGAATGTCTTCGATCTTGGCCATGCCTCCCGAGGCGATGACCGCGCAGGGTGCAATGGCCGCGGCCAAGCGCGCGGTGGCGTCGAGGTTCGGGCCCATGCGCATGCCGTCGCGACCGATGTCGGTGTAGAGCACGGCCACGGCGCCCGCGTCAGCCACCTGCCGGCCGATCTCCAGGGCGTCGGAGGTAGTGTCTTCCTTCCAGCCCTCGACCGCCACCTTGCTGGCGCGCGCGTCGACGGCCGCGATGATGCGTTTTGGGTATCGGCGGCAAGCTTCCTTCACAACCTTCGGCGTCTTGATGGCCGCGGTGCCTAGAACCGCGAAGCGGGCGCCGAGGGCGAAAATCCCGGCACAGGCTTCGAGGCTGCGAATGCCGCCGCCGACTTCGACTTCCATGTCGCCGCAAGCACCCAGGATCTTCTTGATGGTCTCGTGGTTGTGTTTGGCGCCGCCCGAAAGGGCCGCGTCCAAATCCACGACGTGCAAGCGGGGCGCGCCCGCGGCGGCGAACCTGCGCGCCAGCTCCCACGGCGCGTGCGAATAGATTTTGGCGCTCTCCGGCCGGCCCTGTTCGAGCCGAACAGCCTTGCCGTCAAGAAGGTCGATGGCGGGGAAAATTTGCATGGCGTCGTTCTAGATGGAAACAAACCGCGAGAGCAGTGCCAGCCCGGCGCGCTGGCTTTTTTCGGGGTGGAACTGGCAAGCGAAGATGTTGTCGCGCGCGACCGCCGCGCAGAAGCTGCCGCCGTGATCGGCAAGCAAGGCCACGTCGCGCGGGTTTGTGGGCACGGGATAGAAACTGTGCACGAAGTAGAAATAGGTGTCGTCCGCGGTGTCGGCAAGCATGGGCACGGGCGCGGCGCCAGCGGGCCTGTCACAGGCATTCCAACCCATGTGGGGCACCTTGAGCGGCAGCGCGATCTTGAACTTCACGACGTGGCCGGGCAAGACCCCGAAGCCGGCGCAGCCCGGCTCTTCCTCGCTGCCGTCGAACAAGATCTGCAAGCCCATGCAGATACCCAGATAGGGCTTGCCGGCGCGGATCGTCGCAAGCACGGCCTCGCGCAAAGCTCCGCCCTCGCGCGCGAGCCCGGCCGCGTAGGCGCCGAACGCGCCTTGTCCGGGCAGAACGATCTTGTCGGCCGAGACGACCTGGTCGGCGTCGCGGGTAACGAAACCATCTGCCCCGGCCACGGCCAACGCCTTTTCCACGCTGCGCAGGTTGCCGCTGCCGGTATCGACGATCGCGATGCGAGGCTTTGCCATGGGCGAAATCGCGCGCGGCCAGGCTAGGCCGTGAGTGTCCCCTTGGTCGACGGCACGCTCACCTCGCGCGGATCGAGAGCCAAAGCTCCACGCAACGCCCGAGCAAAGGCCTTGAACAGCGCTTCGAGAATGTGGTGGGCGTTTTCGCCATACGGCGCCTGCAGGTGCAAATTGCACATCGCCGAAGAGGCGAAGCCGGCGAAAAACTCGCGCGCCAGCTCGGCGTCGAAGCTGCCCACGCGTCGGCCCTTGAGTGAATCGGCTTGGTACACGAAAGCCGCGCGACCGCCGAAATCCACGGCGGCGCGGGCCAGAGCTTCGTCCATCGGAATGGTGGCGTCGCCGAAACGCGAGATCCCGCGCCGCTCGCCGAGCGCCTGGCGAACCGCCTGGCCGAGGCAGATGCCGATGTCCTCGACGGTGTGGTGTCCGTCGACCTGGACATCGCCACGCGCCTCGATGGTGAGGTCGATCAAGCTGTGGCGTCCGACCGCATCCAGCATGTGTCCGAGAAAAGGCAGCGGCGTGGCGATTTCCGTGTTGCCGCACCCGTCCAGGTTCACCGCAACCTTGATCTGCGTTTCCTTGGTGTTCCGTTCGATTTCCGACCGACGCATGGGCCCTCACTATGGCTTCCTGCGGGAGCGAAATCAAACCTTCCGAACTCTCTCTGAACTCTCTTCCGACTCGACGAGCCAGTGGGGTTCCCGGTGCGATTGCCAGCGCGGTTGCCGGTGCGGCGGGATTTGGCAGCAGCGGCGAGGGAATCGATGACCGAGTCTTCGTGCTACTCTCCCCGCGTGCGCGCATGGCTTTTGCTTTTGCCCCCGGCTGGACTGGCGGCTTGCCGGGTCCTGTCGAGCGGCGTGTACGAGCAAGACGGCGGTGCATCCGCGGTAGACGCCGCATTGGCGTACGACTTGGCGGTCGCGGCAGAAGTTCTCGACGCCAGCCTGCCGATCGACGTGGGCGAACCCCCGGGCGTGGCAGGACGGCCCGCCATCGTCGGTTGCGCGGACGGCACCCGTGAGGGTTTTCGCGATGTCGCCAACTGGCCGGACATCGCCGGGTGCGCGGGTGGTTTCGATCAACCCGGGGTGGTCGGCACACCCGACCTTCCCCCGGTCTGCAACCGCATCGCGGGCGACACCAGCACCAATCCCAACGGTCTTGGATGCAACGCCGCCGACCTGTGCGCCCCGCAATGGCACATCTGCCGCGACGGCGTCGATGTGGCCGCGCATTCACCCACCGGCGACTGCGAGAGCTGCGTGCCGGCGGGTGAACCGCGCTTTTTTCTGGTGGCTTCGGGCGCGTCGTCCATGGGAATCTGTTCGCCCGAAGCAAACGAAACCAACGATCTGCACGGCTGCGGCGGTCTCGGCGAGCCCGAGACCCCCTGGTGCGCGCCACTCTCGCGCCGCATGGATTTTTCCGATTGCCTGGCCACGGCCGGAGCATGGTGGTGTGGCGACGGCAGCGGGACCAACGGCAACCTCGATGAGGCGCTCTTGGTTACCAAGCCCAAACCCGACATGGGCGGCGCTCTTTGCTGCAAGGACCTTCCGGACGCCCACCCCGGCTGATTGGGCGCTATCCTTCCCGCTTGTTGAACCTGCCCGATTGCTACGTACCGACCAATACCGCCGCGCCTCGTCGTTGCCCCGCATCCGTTGAAAGCGGTGGCCCCTGCGGACCGGCGTGTGCGAGGCAGTTATGCCTTCGGGCCAATGGCAAGACCGGGTGTGTCTGCAACGCCAAGGGCGAGTACGCTTGCGCAACGTGGGGCGGAACGACCTGGCAATAGCTATTCTGCATTGACGAGTCGTGCTCGTGCTGGGAAACTCCGGCGTTCTTGAACCCAGGAGAGAACAACCGCATGTCCGAGCATCTGTTCACGTCCGAGAGTGTTACCGAAGGCCATCCCGACAAACTGTGCGACCAAGTATCCGACGCCGTCCTCGATGCGTGCATCGCCGGGGACAAAACCAGCCGCGTAGCCTGCGAGACGCTGACCAAGACGGGCTTCGTCATGGTCGCGGGCGAGATTACCACGCGGGCCAAGTTGGACTATCCCGCCATCGTGCGCGACGTGGTCAAGGAGATTGGCTACTCGGGCTCGTCGATGGGATTCGACTGGGAGACCTGCGGCGTCCTGGTCGCGGTCGAGCAGCAGTCGCCCGACATCAAGAAAGGCGTCGACGGGGACGGGGTCTACACGCAGAACGAACTCGGCGCAGGCGACCAAGGCATGATGTTCGGCTACGCTTGCAACGAAACTCCCGAGCTGATGCCCATGCCCATCATGTTGGCCCACCAGCTATCGAAGCAGCTCAGCGACGTGCGCAAGGCCGGCAAGGTCAAGTTCTTCCGCCCGGACGGCAAGAGCCAAGTCACGGTCCGCTACGACGAGAATTACCGTCCGCTCGGCATTGACACCAT
>Ga0224559_1000365_pt1 | contig 31288 bp, 32 predicted proteins | sample 714S33034metaG_FD_180676 | JGI IMG/M metagenome (GOLD analysis project Ga0224559, IMG submission 180676) | Peat soil microbial communities from Stordalen Mire, Sweden - 717 S3 30-34 | ecosystem: Environmental > Terrestrial > Soil > Wetlands > Peat | place: Sweden: Norrbotten County, Stordalen... | reverse complement strand
AATCCGCAAATTCCAGCGATGATTCATTTGATCCCTGATCCCTGATCCCTGATCCCTGATCCCTGATCCCTGATCCCTGATCCCTGATCCCTGATCCCTGATCCCTGCCTTTCTGCTATCCTCAAGAAGACCGCCGCAGGCTGTGGACACGCCATCTCAAATCCTCTTCGTCTCTTCCGCAAGGCGCTTCGGAGCCTTGGTCGCATTGTGGATCGTCCTTGCTTCTCTCTTGGTCGTCTCCGGATGCAGCCGATTTCAGCATCGGCAGCAGGAGACGGTCTATGTCTCCGCCCGCCAGATGTACCTGCATGACCGCGTAGCCGCTGTTTCCAATCGCGTGGCCGAAGTGGTCAACGGCCAGCAACTCGATGTCTTGGAACATGGCCGCCGCTTCATCAAAGTCAGGACCCAGAAGAACGAGATCGGCTGGATTGAAGACCGCGCCGTCATAGACAGCAAGACCTATGACGCGTTCGTCCAGCTTGCCGGCCAGCATAAACAGGACTCGGTCATTGCCACCGCAACCCTCCGCGACGACCTGTATCTGCACATCCTTCCCGGCCGCGAAACGGAGCATTTTTATCTGCTGGCCGGCAACGCGAAAGTTCAACTCCTGGCTCGTGCCTCGGTTCCCAAATCGGCTGCCCCAGCGTTCGGGTCGCCTTCGAAGCCGCTCGCGCCAAAATCGAGCTTGAATCCCGCTCCGCCCGAAAAGAGCCCGTCCACAGCGCCAATCAAAAATGCGCGAAATACTCCGCCGCCCCTAATGCCCACTGTCGTGGCGCCTCCAGTCGTCATGGAAGACTGGTGGCTGGTCCGCGATCAGGCCGGGCACGCCGGCTGGATGCTCGCCGGCCGAATGGATGTGGATATACCGGACGAGGTTGGCCAATATTCCGAGGGCCAGCGCATGGTCGGCGCCTATGTTCTGACCAAGGTCACCGACCCCGAGGCAACCACCCCCGGCAATCAGGTTCCCGAGTACGTAACCGTCCTCAGCCCGCCCAGTTCCGGCCTGCCCTTCGACTTCGACCAGGTGCGCGTGTTTACCTGGAGCATCAAGAGGCATCGTTATGAGACGGCCTTCCGGCTGCATCCCATTCAGGGTTTTCTGCCCGTCCGCATTGCGTCCCAGTCCGGCCCCAACGGCGTCACCATGCCGACCTTCAGCTTTCAGATCGCCAACAGCCAGAATCTCAACATCGACCCTGCCACCGGCATCGCCCACCCAGCATCTCTGCGTACCATCACCTACCTGATGAACGACACCCGCGTCATCCGCGCCGGCCCGGATATGGGGCCGATCCCCGTGGGCCACATCGAAGGCGAAAAGTCGAAGACCGCCAAAGCTGCGAAGACGGGGAAGAAGAAGGCGCGGTAGCGAACAGCTTAGGGAGGACATCGGTGAGCAAAGTTGAAGAGGGGATGAACTTCTACGCGGATCTTGGCTTCAAAGACGCTGAACAGATGCTTGTGAAGGCGCAATTGGTGGTGAAGATTGCCCAGATTCTGCGGGAACGCGGATGGAGCCAGCAGCAGGCGGCTAAGGTGCTGGGGTTGACGCAGCCCAAGCTCTCGAAAATGCTGCGCGGGCAGTTTCGCGGCATCAGCGAGATGAAGATGATGGATTGCCTGATCCGCTTGGGACGTCCCGTCAGGATTGTCGTCGGACCTGAAGGCTAGCTTGCGGACGAGCGCGTGGAAGTGGTGGCGGCCTAGGGAATGCGAGTCCAACTACGGCCGCCTTACTCGCTGCTCATAGCCTCTTGCGCAGCTTTAGCAAGGAATCCGGACCGGCTCAGATGGCGGGCTTGCGCGTAGTCGTCGATCTGCGAAAGCAATGAGCCGGGCAGGGAGATATTGACGCGTTTCGGCGCAGGATCGATGCGCGCTAAATCGAGGTCGACCAGCATCCATACGCCGCCTTCGTAGCGCGGGTCGGCGGCCAGTTTTTCCAGAGCGGTGGGCGCGGGGATGGGCAACTTCTCTCCCGCCATGTGGCATTCCACCGCCTCCTGCGCCATCCGGTTGATCTCCTGCCAGTCATCCGCGGCGGAAAAGCATCCCGGAAAATCGGGAAATTCGATACCGTGCGCATGCTTCTTGTCGCCAACGTGAACATAAACCGGATAGAGCACATTTCACCCCCGCCTTTTCAGCTCCAGCTCCACCACGCGCAGCATCTCCACCTCGGGCGCGGGCTTGCCGGTCCAAATTTCGAACTGGCGCGCGCCTTGCTGCACAAACATTTCCAGGCCGCTTACCACCGGAATCCCGCGCGCCTTGGCCAGCTTGAGCAGGGGCGTCTCGAGCGGGTTATAGACCATGTCGAAGACCAGGCCGGCGTTCAGCTCGCTCTCCGCAATGGGCAGCGCATCTTTGTTGCCGGCCATCCCGCAGGGCGTGGTATTGATCAGCACGTCGAAGCTGCTTTTGGCAAACAGCTCGTGCTTCAGCGGCTTGGCCTTTGCCGTCTTTGCCAGCGCCACAGCCGTCTCGTGTGTGCGGTTGACGATAAAAACTTCAGCGCCCTGTTCCACCAATCCAAACACGGCAGCCCGCGCTGCTCCTCCCGCGCCCAGAACGGCGATGCGCGCTCCTTTGAGCCGCAGCCGCTTCTCCAGCGGCCTCACCACTCCGGCCACGTCCGTATTGAAGCCGTAGAGCTTGCCGTCCGCCGCGGTGCGCAGCGTGTTGCAGGCGCCGATGCGGCTGGTCAGCGCGTCCATGTTGGCCAGGTGGGGCAGCACTTCCTGCTTGAGGGGCATGGTCACGGCCACTCCGCTCAGCGGCAGCTCCCGCACCAGGGTCAGCAGATCGGCAAGCGCGCGAGTCTTCAACGGCAACAGAATTGCGTTTACGTTTTCGCGGCGGAAAGCTGCATTCTGCATCAGCGGAGAAAGCGAGTGCGCAATCGGATTTCCGGCCACGCCAAAGAGCCGCGTAGCTTGGTCGAGATGCTCCAGACGGTAGAGGTCGCGGAGGGTTCCCGCGGTTACCTGGCCCGGCGCTGTTGCAGCACCGTCGGAAAACGAAGCGAATGTGAATGGCGCACCCGCGCGCGGGCCCAGCACGCGGCTGACAAGCCCCTCTTCACCCATGGCGATGCCCACAACTTGCGCTGTAAGCGACCGGTCCTCAATCAGCCGCAGCACGGCCAGGTTGTCGGCCAGTGTTCGTGCCGTTGAAACCACCTTCACAAAATCCGGCTGAAAGGCCTGAATGCGGTCGGCCGCATGTTCCAGCCCCTTGGTGCGTGTGAAGTCGTGAAAACTGATCAGCAGCGCCGTGCCCGCCGAGCGAAGGCCGCTCCGGAATTGTTGGAGCTGTTTTGGCGCGGCCTCCTCGGCTGACTCCACTTCGAGATCGACGAGCTGACAGCCTGCTTCAGCGGCTTTGGTCAGTACGTCCAGCTCCGCCTTGAGCGTTGCTTCGAACTGCCCGCCAAACTCTTTGCGCCGGCAGGTGGCGATTGCAATCGCGTCCCGGTGTGCGGCCAGGAATTCCTTCAACTTGGGCAGCAGGGTCGCCGGCTTCGCCAGCGAATCCAGCCGGAACTCGAGAAACTTCGAGTCCTTGAGCGCCGCCTCGGCCCGTTCAACCATCGCTTCCGCGGAACTAGCCTGAATGGCCACGCACAGCTTGGGGAGGCGGAGCCGCGGGCTGGGCGGCGCGGGGGCCGTTGCGGGCATCGGCATAGCGGGACTGGAATCTGCGCGAACCATAGGTTTCAATTGACGCATCTTAGATTGGTTCTGTTTCAGATGCAACAGCGGAATCACGGTCGCGGTGAATTTCTGACCGTGTCGTCAAAGCCGATCGGCCCCGCAAACCCGCCCCGATGTGGCAACCTAGAACTTTGGAGGAGTTTGCCCATCATGCCAGCCGAGACCCCCGCCGTCCCTGCCGCTACCGATCAACTTCACGCCTGGGATGCGGGCGGAGCCGCCTCCGCCGAAGCGCTGGCAGCCTGGGTTGGAGCCCGGCTGGCTGCGCACGAGGCCGCTCTGGCGGCGCTGTTGGCCGTCGAGGGCCCGCGCACGCCCGCGAACTCCCTGCGACCCTTTGACGAAGCCCTCGAGCAGCTCAACCTGGCCGGAGCGCAGGCGGGCGTGCTCAACTCCGTGGCCGCCGACAAGGCGGTTCGCGACCAGGCCCAGCAGCAAGCCCAGCGGGTGGCAATGGCGGGCAGCGCCCTGAGCCTCAATCGCGCAGTCTACGACGCTCTCTCAGCCATCGATCTCACCGGCGCCAGCGCGGCGACCCAACACTTCGTCGAGCGCACTCTTCTGGGTTATAGGTTGGCCGGCGTCGACAAGGACCAGGCCACTCGCGATCACCTGCAAGCCCTGCACGAAAAGGCGACGCACTTATCCCTCGACTTCAGCCGCAACATTCAGGAGGGCGGCAAGACCATCGACGCCACCGAAGCCGAGCTCGATGGCCTGCCCTCGGACTACATCGCGCGCCACCCAGTTCAAAAGGGCCGCGTCACCTTGACGACCGATCAGCCCGACATGCAGCCCGTGATGACCTTTGCCAACAGCCCCGCGCTGCGCGAACGAATGTTCCTCGCCTACAACACCCGCGCCTACCCGGCCAACCGGCAGATCCTCCTCGATCTGTTGGCCACCCGGCAGCAGATCGCCACCGTTCTCGGCTTCCGCAGTTGGGCCGATCTCGCCACCGCCGACCAGATGATGGGCTCGGCGGCCAATGTGCGTACGTTTCTGACCAAACTCGACGAGGCCAGCCGGGATGGCGCGCGCCGCGAGCATGAACTGATCCTCGATTTTGCCAGCCGGCGCCAGCCCGATTTGCACGCGATCGACCTCGCCAGCCGGGCTTACTGGTATGAGCAGTTTCGCCGCTCGGCCTTCGACTTCGACTCGCAGTCGGTTCGTCCCTACTTTCCGTATGCGCAGGTTGAGGCAGGCGTGCTCGAAACGGCGACCCGCCTCTTCAAGATCGAATTTCGCCGCTCGGCAGCAGCCGGATGGCACCCCGACGTCTCCGTCTTCGATGTGATTGAAGAGGGGCAGGCCGTGGGGCGTTTCTACCTCGACATGCATCCCCGCGAGGGCAAGGACAAGTGGTTCTCCGCCGCACCCATCGTCACCGGCGTTCGTGGCCGCGCTCTGCCTGAAGCAGCGCTCATCTGCAACTTCCCCAAGGGCGACGAGAAGGACCCCGGCCTGCTGCAGTACAACGATGTCGTCACGTTTTTCCACGAATTCGGCCACCTGATGCACGCCATCCTCGGCGGACGGACCGAGTGGGCCGGGCTGTCTGGATTCGCAACGGAAGGCGACTTCATCGAGGTTCCCTCGCAGATGCTGGAAGAATTCTTCCGCGATGAAAAGCTGCTGCAGGCCTTCGCCAAGCACTATGAAACCGGCGAGGTTCTTCCCGCCGAAACCATCGGAAAGATGAAGCTGGCCGGAGCATTTGGCCGGGCAGATTGGGTCCGCGCGCAGCTCTACTACACCACCCTCTCGCTCGATCTTCATGACCAGGACCCAGCCGGGCTCGACCTCGACGCCATCACCCGGGAGCTTTTTGAATCCCTGCAACCCTGGACCTGGCTTGAAGGCAACCGCATGTATGCCAGCTTCGGCCACTTGACCGGTTACTCGTCGAACTACTACACCTATGCCTTCGACAAGGTCATCGCTCTGGACTTTTTCGCCCAGTTCGATCCTGCCGATTTGTTGGGCTGCGATGCGGGAAGCCGTTACCGCAAGACCGTGCTCGAACAGGGCGGCTCGAAACCGGGGCGGCAAATGGTACGCGACTTCCTCGGCCGCGACGAGGAGTTCTCGGCATTTTCAAGCTGGCTGAATGAGGAGTTCGAAGGGCAGCTTCCAGCCGCCGGCTCCTAGCTCTATAGTCCGAACGAGCGGGTCCGAATGAACACCCGGCGGTTAAAGCCAAAGGAGGAGCCTCTTGCAAAACTCCATTGAGAGTGCAAAATGTGTCAGGGCACGACTTCAGTCGTGCCGGAATAGCAATAAAATCATGTTTGGCTTTAGCCTCTGCGTTTTTTTGTTTTCAGTTATTTGCAATTCCGCAGAGGCTAAAGCCGGAATTTAAGTTGGCTATTTGCGGCACGACTGAAGTCGTGCCCTGACACAATCTATAGCCTGAAGGCGATTTTGCAAGTGGTTCGGAGAATTGAGAGATGAATGCAGCCGACTTTCGTCGCATCGCGCTTAGCTTTGAAGGAGCTGAGGCGAGCTCGCACATGGGCGCTCCCGATTTTCGTGTCGGCGGCCGAATCTTCGCCACGCTTGCTTCCGAGAGCCAGGGCTACGGCAACCTGATGCTGACCCCTGAGCAGCAGGCAGCCTTTGTCGGCGAGCAGCCGGAGATATTTCTCCCCATCCACGGCGGCTGGGGCGAAAGCGGCGCGACCCATATCCGGCTGGCAGCGGCAAGTGAAGACCAGCTTACAGGCGCTCTGCGCACGGCTTGGAAGTTGCGCGTTGAGACGAACGAAAAGTCGGGCAACAAGACGCGCGGAAAAACGGAACGGCCCGCAGGGTCAAAGCCCTGATCTGGGTCGCTCACCGGCCGCGAATACGAATCTGCTATACTTGTATAGCGCCATCCGAGGAGGCTCATCATGCTCGCAATTCGCTTGCCCGCAGAGATCGAAAAACGTCTCGATGTCCTGGCAAAGGAGACCGGCCGGACCAAGAGCTTTTACGTCCGTGAGGCTATTCTCGAGCATTTGGACGACCTTGAGGACATTTACGACGCCGAGCAGCAGTTGGTCGAAATCCATGCCGGACGAGTTAAGACGATTCCTCTTGAGGAAGTGATGAAGCGCTATGGCATGGTCGATTGAGCTTAGCCCCAAGGCAGATCGCCAATTGGGCTCGCTCGATCCGCAAATTACACGCAGAATCGACCGCTTCCTGTTCGAACGCATTGCTTCCATTGAAAATCCGCGCAGCATCGGCGAAGCGCTGAAGGGCACCGAGCTGGGCGAACTCTGGAAGTACCGCGTCGGCGATTACAGGATCATCGCCAGCATCGAAGACAAGCTGGTCCGAATTCTGGTCGTTCGTGTCGGCAATCGGCGCGAAGTCTATCGGTCCTAACTCGCCTTTCGCCGCTCCTCCGTAATATGCTCCAAAAGGACGCGGTTGATGCTCTTCTCAAATTCTTCCCCGGTGGGAGAGTGGGAGCGAAACCACGCCACGACATCCGCCTCGACGCCAATCGTCACTTTGTCACTGGGACCTGTATAGAAGAGTCCGCGCTTAGCGCCGGTCCAATCGCGGACTTCGGGAATGTCGGAGGTATCGATTGCCTCGTCCGGCAGGGCAGATAGCCGCTCCAGGCGTGCGAACTGCTCGGGACTGAGCTTGTTAGAAATCCCCGTCTTCATAGGCTCGCCTCTCAAAGGAGGTTGTGATTCGCGCGCTGATGATTCTGCCGATCGCGGCGGCGTCCGACTCCCATTCTACAGGCAAAGTATGAACTACAAAGACAAGAAACGGTCCGACGTGGCCAATCGTTTGCCAGCGATCGCCATCCGGATGCGGATCGAGCCTGGATAAATGCAGTGGGTCTTCAAAGACCAAGACAGCTTCTGAGAACGCAATCTCATGCTTGAGAAAATTGGCTCTGGCCTTCTCATCATCCCAAATCCACTTGATTTGATTCATATTGATCGCCGGAATTATAGTCTGCCCCGCAACTCAACGTCCCGATCCGCCCCGCGCCATCCGCTATGATAATCCCGCGATGGCAAACACACAGGACTTCAACGGCAAATGGGCGCTGGTCACTGGAGCCAGTGCGGGAATCGGCGTGGCATTGGCGCGGGAGCTCGCGAGCCACGGCGCTAAACTCATTCTCACCGCCCGCCGCAGGGACCGACTCGAATCCCTTGCCGCCGAACTCACCGCCAATGGAACCGAGGTGCGCATCGTCGTTGCCGATCTGAACGATCCAGCTGCGCCGGAACAAATCTTCGCCGCGACTGAAGGCGCCGGCGTCACCGTCGACATCCTCATCAACAACGCCGGCCTCGGCCAGTTCGGCGCGTTCTGCCAAAGCCCCGTCGAGCAGGAACTGAGCCAGGTGCGCGTCAACTGCGAGGCCGTGGTGCGCCTGTCGCGCCTGTTCGTTCCGCGCATGGTCGAGCGCCGCCGCGGTTGGATGCTGGTGCTGGCCTCCACGGCAAGCTTCCAGCCGGTGCCCTACCTCACCACCTATGCCGCCACCAAGGCCTTCGACCGTTTCTTCGCGTTAGGGCTGGCCGCTGAAGTCGCCCGCTTCGGCGTGAAGGTCACAGCGCTCTGCCCTGGGTCGACCGACAGCGAATTCTTTGAGGTCGCCCGCTCCCAGGCGTTCAGACAGCATGTCCAATCCGCTCCGGACGTGGCTCGTCTGGCGATCTCCGCTCTTTCGCGCGGCCAGCGAACCATCCTGCCGTCTTTCAGTGGCCGGCTGTCTGCGCTCCTGGTTCGGTTCCTGCCCGTCGGCCTGATTACCCGTTCGATCGAGAAGACCGTGCGGCCAAAGTCCTCTGCGTCTTGAGTGAGCGGTCCCTGGCCGATCTAGCGTGTGGGAGCTGGCGCCAATGGCAGCGTCTCGGGAATTCTTTCCGACGAAACGATCGCAAACGAGTCGAAGAATCGCGCCACATCCTGCTCGCGGCGAGCGCTCTGCGAGGGTAATGCCGCGATCAGCATATACAGCCGCGGGTTGACGTAGATCAACCGCGAAGTCATCACCCCGCCCGATGTATTCCGGGCTGAAAAGTCCCGCGCCGGAAATCCGCCGACCGTGTTCCGGGTTTCCGTGGTTAGCGAAGTCTGCGTTCGGGCCATCGCATCGTCCCGCGCCATGTCGAGGATTCTGCCTGCATTCCGATCGTTGGCGCGAGCCACCGGTGGATCGTCCGCCCAGGCCACCGCAAACGTTGTTTCGGCGTTCGACTTGGACCGGATCATGTTAATTTGATCTGCCCCGCCGCGCTCGTTGTTGGCCGCAACCTCAAGTTTTTCGATATTGGCCGGCATCTCCACCTTGAACCCGTCGGGACTCCGGTCGACATTCTCCCAGGTGATGCGAGCGGGGTGGGTAATCGGGGAAGCCGGGTCGCTGTTCGAAGCGTTTTCGGTCTCCAGATTTGCCGGGCGCGCCAGTCCGAGCTCCACCCGGTGCAGCCAGATGTAGCCGATTCCCAATATCCCGATTCCTATCAGGATGATGGATTGCCACCACTTCACATTCTAGAGATTGACCAATTGCACTCATTCGATGCAAGTTGATTCGTGCGCTTTCGCATGTGGGGGTGCCAGAGAGGTAAGGGGAGGCGCGCCGGAAAAGTGAGTTCGGAACCGGCAATTCTAAATGGATCACGACATCGACCATCCGATGAGCGGCGCATTGGTCTGCTCCCGTAGGGAGCCATCGAGAATAGCCCAGGGCAAGTCCGCCGCGGCGGACGCAGCCCTGGGTAAGAGGCAAAGAGAGAGTCATCCGCCCCGGAAGGGCGGATCGAATGCTTACGCCACGAATTGCGAAATCCAGTGGTGGTGCTTGGCTTTCACACCGCCCCCTCCGGGGCGGGAATCCCTCGGCCGATCACTTCCCCAGGGTTTCACCCTGGGCTATTTTCGACTCCTCCCTCCGGGAGGAACTGCGCTGGATGCCTCATTGCTTCCACATTTAGAATTGCTGGTTCGGAAAATCTTTTCCACAGGAAGAAAATCCCAAAACGCAACTTTTCCCCCGGAGTTGCATCTCACTAAACAACAAGCAGAGGCTTCCCCGACGTAGTTCCTTCCACAAAGGTATCCCATTCCTTCTGAGGATCCTTTACGGGTTCCCTTCCCTTTACCCCCTCGGATCTCCTCCCTCAAATGCCTCTCGAACGGGCCTGCCGGAAGGCAGGCCCATCTGCTCTCTCGAGGTCTGCTCAAATCCCAACCAGTTATAGCGGAACCAGAATTGCCATACCTCGGAACTATTGCACTCAAGTCGACGCGACCCCAAGGAGCGGCGACCTCGCATGAATTCAAAAAAGGGTACAGTTATTCTGGTTCCGCTCTAAAATCAGCAACAGATGACGAAGCTCTCCACCCCAAACGGTCGTTCCGCATTGGACGTCGATTCCGGCGTGCAAAGCACCGATGCTTTGCTCCAGAATGCCGGCCTTGTGCGCAACCTTCGCGGCAATGCCGCTGGAGTTACGCGGCGTGTCCGCCTTGAGCCGGCGGCGAAAACGAAGCTGTCAAAGGCCGAGCTGTTTCGCGCCGCGCCCGCGCCCGTCGTTGCGTCCAACGGCGTCCAGTGGCTGCAGGTCCGCGGTTGGAAGAAGTACCCCTGGCTGTGGCACGGATTCAGCACCCGCAAAGGCGGCGTCAGCCGAATTTTCTGCGCCGAAGACGCGCCCGGCGAGCTGAATCTTGGCTTTTCAGTGGGCGACGACCGCCAAGCAGTGATCCAAAACCGCGGACTTTTGGCCGAAGCAATCACAGGGAATGCGGCCACACCGCTGATCGCTGTCCGCCAGTTTCATTCCAATGTCCTCGTCGTCGCCTCCGCCGTCGGCGCGGAGCGTGAGCGCCAATGCAAAGCGGACGGCCTGTTGACCGATGAGCCCGGCCTGCTTCTCGGGATCATGACAGCCGACTGCATCCCCGTACTGGTGGCTGACCGCAAGCGCCGCGCGGTCGCTGCCTTCCATGCCGGATGGCGGGGTACGGTCAAGCGCATCGTCGAAACCGGCATCGGCCGGATGAGGCTACAGTTCGGCTCCAGGCCTGAAGATTTGATTGCCGCCATCGGTCCCGGCATCGGCGCCTGCTGCTACGCGGTCGGCGAAGAAGTGCTTTCCGGCTTCGAATCCCAGTTTGACTACGCGGGCGATCTTTTCCGCGAGGTCTACGATAGCGACCCGGTGCGCACAAAATATCCCATGCTGTTTCTCACCCAGCGCGCACCCGGCCACTCGCCCATCGGACCCAGCCTTCACCTTGATCTGATGGAAGCAAATCGCCGCCAATTACTCGCCGCCGGCTTGAAGCCCAGCGCCGTTCATCTGGTGGGCGGCTGCACCAGTTGCCAACCGGAGCTGTTCTTCTCTCATCGCGCATCCCAGGGCCACGCGGGACGCATGTTGAGCGTCATCGGCATCCGCCCGCATTAGGGAACTCCTGATTCAGTCGATGATTTGAAAGGGCGCCACCGGGATACCCTCTGGGTCGCGTGCCGCAAATGCAGCAGGGTTATCGTGGGCTTTAAAGCAATTCTCCTATTTGCGTAGAGGGGCGAATCAGGCGGAGGGAGCAGGGGCCTTCAGGCCCCTGAATGAGGCAGGTGGAGCAAGCGGGCTTCAGCCCCGGGCCTGAATGCCAACGCTCCAACCGTCATCACCCGCGCGAATCTCCTCTACACCATTGCGAGCAATGCTCTAGCCCCTGAGGGACGAATTTTTGCGAAGGATGGATCGCGGCGCAACCGCCGCCGCGGCGGCCACAATCAGTATCGGAAAGCACTCCAGCGTATAGCGCGGCTCAGAGTTCTCCATCGTACCCAGCAACAGGCAGCGCAGCACAAGGTAGCCGCCCAGCATCCAGGCCAACGGGACGCGGCCGCGCAGAAACGCCCAGGCCGCCAGCCCCATGTAGCCCAGATTGATAAGGCCCAAGAGGATGGAGACGATCGTCTGGCCGGGATGCACGCTCCACAGCCACCAGGAGATATCCAGATAGAAGGCTTCGGTGCGTGGGCGAAGAGCCATGTCCGTCACTCGCAAGATTGGAAGCTCGAGGTAGTAGCGCACTGGATGCGTGCGGATGCGCTCGGCAGCCAGCGCGGCAAAGCACTCGTCGAGCTCGGGCGAAATGCCGTTCCACCGGTTGTACTCATCGAGCAGCAGGCGCGTCTCCTGCATCTGTTGCGGCGAGTCGAAGGCGCGCGCGGGCAGATCGTCGAGTTCGATGTTCTCGGAACCCACGCTCCAGAAGACGCTATCGGTGGTGGCGTACTCGACCGACCAGGTCCGCATCCAACGGTAAAACCCAAGATTGACGCGTTCGCCCGGATCATTGACGTAGCGCGGAGCCAGAGGTTCAAAGACATGGAAGACCGTCCAATTGCGCACGGTCCAGGGCACGAGCGGAAGAAGAGCTACAACGCAGAAGAGTGCTGTCGAGGCTATCGCGGAGCGCAGTCCCGCCCTCAATCCATGGCTGGCTACAGCCGTATACCCAAAGAGCCCCGCGGCCAGCGCCGCAAACAACAGCGTGCCGTCCGGTCTGAGCAGCATGGCCAGACCCGCGGCGCAACCAGCCAGCGCAATCGCCCAGAGATCGCGGACACCCGTCTGCGCCGCCGCAAGCGCCCGGGCCGCCGCATAGATGCCCAGCGAAACCGCGAAGACTGACAGACACTCGGTCATGGCAATTCCCGCGTAGGCAGCAGTGAAGGGGCAAAGCATGGCCAGCGCCAACGCGACCTCCGCAGCGCGCACCGAGAGAAACCGGCGAGCGAAGGCTGCCAGCAGCAGTCCTCCGGCCAGGTCAGCGGCCGCCTGAAACAGAAAGACGACATTGATCCAGCCATTCCGCCAAATTCCCGAAAAGATCTGCTCGGTCACCGCTAGAATCAGAGGATACCCAGGCAGCCGAAAGAGACTCGGAGTGAGAATGTGTCCCTGCGCCATGCCATAAACGCCATGGTGCAGCAGGTTGTTTCCCAGCTCCAAATAGATCCCCGTGTCATCGTCGGATGGCCGCGGAAACGCGATCAGGAGCAGGCGGAGCAACACGCCACAGGCAAACCATAGAATCCGGCGTTTCCGAAATGGAAAAAGCTTCATGCACTGGCACTATAAACGCAGCGGGGCAGTTTTTCAGTGTCAGTTGCTGGGTTCGCCACAACGGCAACGGCAGCGGCCACAATCAAAATCGGAAACCACTCCAGCGTATAGCGGGGGTCGGCGTTTTCCATGGTTGCCAGCAGCATGCAGCGGAAGACAATGTAGGCTCCCAGCATGGCCGCGAACGGTACGCGCCGCCGCGCGAATCCCATTAAGGCCAGAGCCAGCAGGGCAGCATTCGGCAATCCGTAGCAAACGGCAATCAGCGAGCCGATTGGATGCTGGCTCCACTCCCACCAGCGGATGGGCAGAGCGCCAGTCAGCAATTCGGTGCGCGGGCGCAAAGCCATGTCGGCCACGCGCGCCAGCGGCAGAACCACGTAGTATCGCAATGGCCGGCGGCTGATCCTCTGCTCGGCCAGGGCTGCAAAGCGCGCATCGAGTTCCGGTGTGATGGTGGTGTCCACGTTGTAATCCGCGATGAGCCTGTCTGTCTGGCGATATTCTTCCAGGGAATCGAACGCGCGGTTGGGCAGCATGTGGACATCGATCGGAATATCGTCGCCTCTCCAGTAAACCTCGGGCGACGACACGTATTCGGACAGCCAGGTCTTTGTCCAGCGAACGTAACCCGGCAGCGGGTCCTCGCCGGGATCGTTGGCGTAGCGGGGAGCCAGCGGCTGAAAGACATGAAATACCCGGTAGTTGCGGATAGTCCACGGAATGAATGGAAGCGCGGCAAGCAATGCACAGACCAACGCTGCCCGCAGCGAGTGCAGCGCCGAGTTCCGCCGCGCGTACCACCAGATGCCGGGCACCGCTGCGGCTGACAACAGAACTCCGTCTGGCCGAAACAGGATCGCGCAACTCAGGGCAAGCGAAGTCAGCAACAGCCACGTCCATGGAAACCGGCCGCGCGAACGGATTCCCGCAATCAGACGGCCACTGGCAAAGATCCCCAGCGCGACGCAGAAGATCGAGTTCGTCTCTGTCAGCGGGACGGCGGTGTAGTTGGCCGTGAAAGGGCAGAGTGCGGCCAGCCAGAGCGCGCAGTGGGCAGCGCGACGCGAAGCATGATCGCTGACGAATCCGGCAATCAGCAGGCATGAACCCAGGTCTACGACCCCTTGAATGTGCCGCGCGACCCCGTAGCTCTCCATGCCGAAGACCTTGAAGATAAGCGCCAGAAACAGCGGATAGCCGGGCAGCCGGATGAGCGTCAAGTGGAAGGGATTGTCCAGCGCGTAGGCGCGATGCCGGAGGATGTTCTTGGCGATGGTGCCGTAGACGCCGGTGTCTCCGTCGTACTCCGGATACACGAGGATGAAGAACCAGCGTAGCACAGCACCCGCCAGCAGGGCTAGGAAGACGCTCCAATACGGCCATGCGGCCCTTGTGAATGTCCAACGCCAGAGGGCAATGGGATTCTCAACCCGCCTGCCGAGCCAGGAGCGCACAGCGCCGGGCGACGCTTGGCCGGCAGGTCTGGTTTGCTGAGAGGACATCCGCGAATTCTCCGGGCGTGCATCAGGATTGGTGCCGTGGCCGCGTGTTTGTGTAATCGCCGGAATGTAGCCCGGTCTCCAGACCGGGGTCCCCGGCGAGCGATTTGTGCTCGCTGGGGTGGGAAACCGGCTGTCGCGCGGGCGTCCACGCCCGCGTTCGTCCACGAGCAACTACCAAATCACACAGCCAAGGTTCTCGGAGCGGAATCGCCTTGCCAAGCCTCGCGTCCGCGCTCCCTCATGAGGCGCTGGCCGCCTCATGCGGATTCACCAGGTCGCGAAGCTCCTTCGACGGTTTGAAGTAGGGCACCCGTTTGGCCGGTACCTCCACGCGCTCGCCCGTCTTCGGGTTCCGTCCAATGCGAGGGTTGCGCTGGCGGATGCGAAAGGACCCGAAGCCACGAATCTCAATCTTGTCGCCGCTCTGCAGAGCCCCGATCACGGACCCAAAAATGGTTTCAACGATGACCTCACCGTCGCGGCGAGTCAGATCGCCCAGTCCGGTGACCTTCTCCACCAGGTCTGCCTTTGTCATAAGCCTTAGGCCTCCGCTCACAGCATAAACGGATTGTGCTCCTAAGAGAGTGAAAAAGAAGCCTTTCTTGTGGGAATTGCGCATCTGGCTGCCCCTAAATCGGGTGAAAATGCCGTCTGCCGGAGATTGGGCGGGGTCTCCCCGATCCGCGGGGTTATGATATCCAGAGCCTGTCCGGAGCCTATCGTTGGGAATCATGCCGGTTTAAGCCGGAACCAAGACTGGCGGTGGCAATTCACGTGACCGAGTTCCCGAACTACAGCATCGTAATTCCGGCTTACAACGAGAGCGCCCGCATCCTCGGTGCGCTCCGGTCGGTGGTTGCCTGCGTCCGCGATCGGGGCTGGAAGGCGGAGGTGATTGTCGTCAACGACGGCTCTCGCGACGCTACCGCGGAGATGGTCAAGGCCTTTGCCGCCAATGCCCCCGAAGTCCGCCTGATCGAGAATCCCGGCAACCGCGGCAAAGGCTACAGCGTGCGCAATGGCCTGCTGCAAGCCTTCGGTGATGTGGTCATGTTCACCGACGCCGACCTGTCCGCGCCCATCGAAGAGGCTGAACGGCTCTTTGCCGCCATCGCTGCCGGCGCGGACATCGCCATCGGCTCGCGTTGGCTTGAAAAAGGGCGCCAGACCCACCGCCAGCCTCTCTACCGCCAGTTCTTCGGCCGCTGCTTCAACGCCGTTACCCGCGGTGTGATGGGGTTGCGCTTTGCCGACACGCAGTGCGGCTTCAAAGCTTTCACGCGCTCCGCCGCCCAGACCGTCTTCCAACTCCAGACCATCGAACGCTGGGGGTTCGATCCGGAGATTCTCTTCATTGCCCTCAAGCGCGGATTCAAAATCGTCGAGGTCCCCGTGAGCTGGGCCCACGACGAGCGCACCCGCATGAGCTACCTGAAAGACGGCATCAAGATGCTCGAAGAGATCGCCATCATCCGCTGGAATGCACTGCTGGGCCGCTACGGCAAGCAGGTCGAGCAGGTTCAACGCGCCAGTCTCGAACCATAGCCGGGCCTGCAACGAAAAGCCTGCTTGCGTTTGAGCGGGAGGCTGCCATGCAACATGCCGAACTGATCCGCATCACCGCCAGCGTGGTCTTCGTTCTTTTGCTGGCGCTCATATTGAGCAGGCGCAAGCGCCAGAGATGAACCGCATCTCCCATCCCCGTGAACGCGCGAGATCCTGCGGCGGAACCCTAAGGCGAATTCCTTTGGCGCGTGTCAGCAGGCCGTGGCCAGGATGTGGCCCTGTGCAGCATATGCCAGCAGCTTGGTGTCGCGGGTGATGACGCGATAACTGTAAAGCCGGGCCGTGGCCGCTATGATGCGATCCGCGGGATCGCTGGGCGGTGTTCCCGGTAATGTCGTGGAGCCGATGAGCAGTTGAGGCGTGAGCGCCGCCAGCCTCACTCCTGGTAACGCCAGCACGCTATCGAACCAGACTTCGGGCGGGAGCGTGAGGTGCAGGCGGCCCTTCGCAACCAAGGTTCCGATCTCCCAGGCAGTGAACGGAGAGAGATAGACACCGATATTGGCAGTTTGGGCAGCGCGAATTGCGCCACGGCTGGCTGGCGAGAGCGGGGCTCGATTCATCAGCCAGATCGCGGCGCATGTGTCCAGCAGAACCGGGCCAGCCACGTCAGAGTTCCGCATCCCAAGGTTCGCCCGTGGGCTCGGTCAGATCGACCCCCGGCGCGACGGTGACCGTGCCGCGCATGGCGCCCCAGAGCTCGACGGAGTTTTTTGCGTTTTCGGCAATCGGGACGAGCTTTTCCATTTCCTTTTGGGTATAGGACTTGCTGCGGCCCGCGCGATGCTTGATCAGGCGCTGCTCGGCAATGTAAAGAGCTTCAAGGTCGCCGATGTGCTCTTTAATAGCCTCGATCATGTAGTAGGTCTTGCTCCGGCCTGTGCGCTCCGACAGGTTGGCTAAGCGAATATTCAAATCTTCAGGCAGGCGAAGCGAGACGGCGGGCATCGGTACCTCCAGCGGCGCATGCACTACAAGTATCGCACGCAAGATCCCAGGCACAGGGCTATTGTCAAACGACCATCAGGGGATCGAGGACGGTAATGCCAGCAAAACGGGCAAAATCCTGAACGTTGAATGTCAGGATGCTTCTCGTTCCAGAGACCATCATTGCAGCTACCAGACGGGCATCGTGGCAATTCTTGCCGGATACAGCATAAGTGATGACAAGCCGCTCCCATTCGCTCTGCAACGGCATTTCCGGCAGCAATGGGAAAAGACGCTTGAGGGCCTGCACTTGTCCCATCGCTCGCTCGATCGTGAAGCCAAGGCCGTTCTCAATTACCGGCCGCGTTGCAACGGCCCAGAATTCAACCGGATTTTGCGATGCGATATGCAGTGCCTCATTTCTGATGCGAAGCGCATTGAGCGCGCGTTCGGCGATTGGCGCATGTGCGGAATGCGGCTGAGATATCCGCAGAAGAATGTTTGTGTCCAGCAGAATCGCCACTCAAAAGCCGCGCATTCCGTAGATGGATTCCCTACCAATCGCTTCATCCGACAGCAAAGGCGTCGTAGTAGGGTTGCTATGAATCCAGGCGTGCAGTTCGCGGCGCCATTCTTCCGCGCTCAGCTTCGTGTCGGCGGCGTTCCGCGCTTCAAGACGCTGCCGGATGGTCTCAACCCCCACCCAGACAACATCGTCGGGAATGCGGATCAGTCCGGCATGAATCGCCTGCCCAACCACCAGCTCCTGCTCCGGATTTAGCTGAATAGCCATGAAGAGCCTCCGCATCCATTTTTTCATTCTGTGCGCGGAAATGCAATCATGCAGTCGCCGCGTTCGCCACCTGCTGCAATCCCCGCGCCTCGATCTCGAACTCGCGAATCTTGTATTTCTGGATCTTGCCCGAGAGCGTGGCCGGAAACTCGTCGACAAAACGGATATGCGCGGGGATTTTGTAGTAAGCAATCTGCCCGTTGCAAAACTCGCGCAGTTCCTCCTCCGTCGCTTCCACGCCCGGCCGCAGACGCACCCACGCGGCCACAATCTCTCCCAGGCGCGCATTGGGAATGCCGACCACCTGCGCCTCGTCCACCTTGGGATGCGTGTAAAGGAACTCCTCGACCTCGCGCGGATAAATATTCTCTCCGCCGCGAATGATCACGTCGCGCGAGCGGCCGGTCAGGTGGATGCATTCATCCTCGCGCATGATGCCGAGGTCGCCGGTGTGCAGCCAGCCGTCGTCGTGAATCACCAGCGCCGTACCGGCCGGATCGCCGTCGTAGCCCTTCATCAGCGCGTAGCCGCGCACGCACACTTCGCCCTGCTCGCCTGCCGGCAGCGTCTCCCCGGTGGACCTGGAGACAATCTGAATCTCCGTCTGCGGCATCGCGCGGCCGACCGTCTTTACGCGGATTTCTATTGAGTCCGCCGCGTCGCTCATGGTCACCACCGGCGAGGTCTCCGTCTGCCCATACGCGATGACCAACTCGCGGCAATGCATCTCGCCGAGCACGCGCTTCATCAGCTCGACTGGGCACGGGGCCCCCGACATCATTCCCGTGCGCAGACTGCTCAGATCGTAGCCGGCAAAATCCGGCAGCGCCATCTCCGCGACATACATGGCCGGAACACCGTACACCGATGTCGCTTGCTCGTCCTGCACGGCCTTCAGCGTGGCCCGCGCATCGAAGGTCCAATTCGGCAGAATGATGGCCGCTCCGGTATTGAGCGCGGACATGGTCCCGATTACGCAACCGTAGCAGTGGAACAGCGGCACCGGCACAACGATCTTGTCCCGCTCTGTGTAGTGGAAGCCCTGCGCGAGAAACTGCCCGTTGTTCACAACGTTGTGGTGCGTGAGCATCACGCCCTTGGGCAGGCCAGTGGTGCCGCTGGTGTATTGAATATTGGCTACGTCGTCCACGGACACACGTGCCGGCAACTCGCCGTGCGCATCTTTCAGCGCGGTCCACTCCGGCGAATCGAAGTAAATCGTGTGCTCCAGGTCCAGCGTCAGCCCGTGCCTCGCCCGCCCGAGAATCTCCTCGTAGTCGGCGCGCTTGTCCTGGCGCCACAGAAACAGCGCCTTCATCCGCGACTTCTTGAGCGTGTATTGCAACTCATGCGAGCGGTAGGCGGGGTTGACATTCACCAGCGCCACGCCGGCCCGCGCACAACCCATGTGCATCACGATCCACTCGATGCAGTTGGTCGACCACAGCCCCACGCGGTCGCTCCGCCGTATGCCCAGGGACCAAAGCCCGCGCGCGACCTTGTCCGCTTCATCGCTCAGCTCGGCCCAGGTGAGGCGCTGCCCCTGGTGACACGAAGCCACGGCCAGCCGGTCTCCGTATCGCTCCGCGATGCGGTGCAGCAGGTCGCCGATGGTCAGATCCAGGAGGGGACGGCTTGGTCCCCGAGAATAACTCAAGGTACAAACGTTTTCTTCGACGATCATGTCTTAAAGCCTGTGAATCACCAAGGGAGTGTACACCCACCCACCCAGCCAAAAATTGTGATCCAGCCCACAACTCACGAACTTCTGCGAATCGCCGGCCCATGCGCGATTGCCCATGCCAAGCTCCCGCCGCTCCCTGATCTCTGATCTCTGACCCCTGACCCCTGCTTGGCCGGTATACACTTTTCTAATCATGGATACGACGGGTTGCGGAACAGCTATTGTTACGCCTTTTCGGGCGGATGGGTCTATTGACGAGGCAGCGCTGCGGGCGCACGTCATTTGGCAGATCGACTCCGGGATCGACTTTCTGGTGGCCTGCGGCTCAACGGGCGAAGCGGCCACGCTGGACGAGCAAGAGTGGCTGCACACTGTCTGCATTGTGGCTGAGGCGGCAGCGGGGCGCGTGCCGGTATTTGCCGGCTGCACGCACAACTCCACGCGGACGCTGGTGCACAACGCAAGCCTGCTCAAGCAGATTCGCGGCGTCAGCGCGGTGCTTTCCGCCAATCCCTACTACAACAAGCCCTCCCAGGAGGGGCAGTTTCAGCACTTTCTCGCGCTCGCCAGAGCCGTCGACCCGCTGCCCGTCGTGCTCTACAACATTCCCAGCCGCACGGGGGTGAACCTTGAGCCGTCGACCGTGGTGCGGCTGGCTGAAGCAGCGCCGAATATCCAGGCCATCAAAGAGTCAAGCGGAAAGCTGCCCCAGGTCACCGAACTGGTTCACACGCTGCCCCGCGGGTTCAAGATCTTCTCCGGCGACGACAACATGGCCCTCGCGTCGATCGGTGTCGGCGCGAACGGACTGATCAGCGTGGCCGCAAACGAGATTCCCGCGGAGATGGGGCGCATGATCCGGGCCGCGCTCGACAACAATTGGGCCGAAGCCCGCGAGCTCGAGCGGCGCTACACGCGGCTGATCGATGCCAACTTCTGGGACTCCAATCCCTGCCCGGTGAAGACCGTGCTGAACCTGATGGGCCGCTGCGGCGACCACGTCCGGCTGCCGCTGGTTCCGCCCCCAGCCGCGACTCGCGCCAAACTGGAGCGGCTGGCCGGCGAACTGGGCCTGCTCAAGCACGAGCCCGAAGGCGCTCTGGGCCTGTTCTAGAACGCGGCGTGGCGTGATCATGCATTTCCTGAACGGCCAGTTGATGGCCGTGCCGGTGGACGACGATCCGGCCTCGTCGAACAATGTCTCGGGCCTGTTCGGCCTGCAAATTCAAAGCGTTCCATGCGGCGCTTGGTTTCGAAACCTGCGCCTGAAGAAGATCGATTGAGCCGAATCCTGTCAATTGGCTTATAATTCGGGCGATCAAGTGAATCAGCTGCAAGGTGCCTGTACCGACACCTGCAACTGCGGAGGCTATCATGCTGAAACCGTTTTTGAAGTTGTCTTTGCTCCTTTCCGCCGTGGTCTTTTTTTTGATTGCGGTTGCGTCCATGCCCGCGCCGACACTCGCCGCAGGACACATGCCGCAGGCCGCCGCGTCCGCTGCCCCTGCCTCCACCAACCCCGTGAAATCCACCGCGGTTTCGCAGGAGAAAGCTAAGAAGATGTATGCCGTCGACTGCGCGGTTTGTCACGGCGAGACCGGCGATGGCAAGACCGACCTGGGCGCGGACATGAAGACGCCCGACTGGACCGATCCGAAGACGCTGGGCAGCAAATCGGATCAGGAACTTTTCGACATCATCCGCAAGGGCAAGGACAAAATGCCGCCAGAGGACGCGGGCCGCGCCAAGGATGCAGAAGTATGGGGCTTGGTTACCTACATTCGCGTACTGTCCAAGAATAATGCCGCCGCGCCGGCTGCTCCCGCCGCCCCCGCTGCTCCGGACGCGCAGCCTGCCCCGGCTGCACCCCCTGCCCCGGCTGCACCCCCTGCCCCGGCTGCAACCCCTGCCCCGACCAATTAGACTTTCGCGTCGAAGAAAACTGCGTTGCCAATCGGGGCCTGCTTCGAAGCAGGCCCGATTGCGTTTGTACCGATGCGGGCTGGCGGGAACAGGGGACAGCCATCCACGTCGTGAATCTAACGACATGGCAATGTATAAATAGTCACCCATGAATACCCAAGCGCCAATCCATACATAGGCGAACTCTAGTCTGTAGATTGCATAGTTGGGAATTGTTGCCTATATTTAAATTGTCATAGAAGAGGACTCTTTATGATGCCAAAGGAACTGACAACTCTTCGAGCCAATGAGCTGGATCGCAGTTTGGAGGGCTTCCGTGCGGCTCGGGGAACCCCACGGCCGCGATCGGGATGGATTCGGGCCATCCGCGAGGCTATCGGTGTCTCGGCGGGAGAATTGGGGAGAATCCTGGGTGTCAGCCGCCAGCTTCCGCTACAGTTCGAGAAATCTGAGGCGGACGACAGCATTACCCTGAAAAGCCTGCGTAACGTGGCCAACGCGCTCGGGTGCGACCTGGTCTACGCGCTCGTGCCGAGGGCAAGTTCGATGCAAGAGCTGGTTGAGAATCGCTCCGCCGCTCCGGCCAGCAAGCGCGCGAAAAGGATTCAGCAGCAGCCGGCGCTCGAAATCCACGCCGCGGCGCAAATCGACGGGGAATTTGAATCGGACAATCCGGCAGTTGAGGGTGAGGACGCCGACCTGTACTTCTGCGATTGACTTCGACTCTGTGAACCAGCATCTGGCCATGACGCGCCGACAACCAGCATCGGCTATTTTCAGCCCGCCAGTTCCTTCTTCACCAACTCGCTCACGACGCGGCCTTCGGCGCGGAGGCTGGCGGCTTGCAGCTTCGCCTGCACGGCCTTCATGACCTGGCCCATCTCCTTGGGGGTCGGCTTCTGCCCGGAGGCGGCGGCCACTTCGGCGATAGCTTCAGCGACAATGGGGCGAAGGCCGGCTTCGTCGAGGGCCTTGGGCAAAAACTCCTCGATCACGACGATCTCGGCAGCCTCGATAGCGGCCAGTTCGGGCCGGTTGCCCTTGGTGAACTGCTCGATCGAGTCGCGGCGCTGCTTGATCATGGTGGCCAGCGCCTGCTCGGATTCGGCTGGGGTGAGCGGGGCACGCTTCTCGATCGCCTTGTTCTTGAGCGCGTTCTTGATGAGGCGCAAGGTCCCGGTGCGAACCGCGTCGTGGGCCTTCATGGCGGTAACGATCTGCTGGGTGATGATGGTTTCAAGTGCGCCTGCGTCTGTCATGGTATTCCTTTCGTGAATTTCCCAGAAGCGCTTCATGGTTTGGTTAGGGGTGCATCAATTCCAGTGAGTCCTCTCGGGGCTCCGCCAGACTCTTAAACTGTTCGATCTGCACCTCGCCCTCAGGGAACACGGCTTTCACCTGGAGTTGCCCGCCCATAGCCTTAATGAAGTTCCGCAATGTGGAGACGTACATATCGGTGCGCTTCTCCATCCTCGACACAGCGCCCTGGTTTACATTGAGAACCTTTGCCAGGCTAACCTGAGTCAGGTTCCGAGCTTCGCGTAGCTGATAGAGGGTCATCACTCCAGCGGCTTCTTCCACGCGCTTTCGAATCCGCTCCTCCACCTCAGGCGGATGCGTTCTACGAATATCTCTCCATTTTGTTGCCATTCTATTCGTTCCCCGATACGCATGTCATTGGTCAACTATACCTTCAAAGTGATATGCCGTCCAGGTCATGTAGACAACGCAGAGAGCGATGACGAAATGGAAAACTTGGCCAATTTGGGCTTCGCAGAAGATTTGCACAGAAAACAATTCACATAAATCACAAGAAAGTGTATTCTGTGATTGATCGAACCGGGCGGAACTCTCGTACCGCCCCCCCGCGACCGCAAGAAACGAGGAGAGAAAATGATTCGCAAGACGCGCTTGTTTACACCCGGACCGACGCCGCTGTTGCCGGCGGCCCAGTTTGCCATGGCCGCGGCGGACATCCACCACCGCACGCCTGAATTTCGCGCTCTATTTCAAAAGGTCCTGGCGCAGTTGAAGGTTTTCGTTGGGACCAAGAACGACGTGCTGCTGCTTTCATCCTCCGGCACCGGCGCGATGGAGGCATCGGTCTCGAATCTGACCTCTCCTGGCGATCGCGTGCTGGTGCTCTCGGCCGGAAAATTTGGCGAGCGCTGGGCTGACCTGACCAAGGCGTTCGGCTGCCAGGTGGACGTGGTGAAGGCTCCTTATGGGCAGACCTTCGACACTGAAGCTGTAAAGGCCGCGCTGAAGCCGGACACCAAGGCCGTTTACATGCAGGCCACGGAAACATCCACGGCCGTGCGCCACGATGTGGAGGCGGTTGCCAAGTTAGTCCGCGAAACGGATGCGCTGCTGGTGGTCGATGGCATTACCGGCCTCGGCACAACGCACTTCGACGTGGACGGCTGGGGGATCGACGTGCTGATTGGCGGTTCGCAGAAAGCGGTGATGATTCCGCCGGGCCTAAGCTATCTGAGCGTGAGCGAGAAGGCGTGGGCGGCGATGGAGACCTCGAAGAATCCGCGCTACTACTTCGATCTGCGCAAGGAGCGCAAAAACGCCGTCAAGGGCGAGAGCGCATATACTCCCGCGGTCGCGCTGATTGCCGGGCTGGGCGCGGCGCTCGATTACATTGCCGGGCAAGCGGGCGGCGATCTGGAAAAAGGCCGCATCGCGCTGGTCGACAATGCGCAGGTGAATGCCGCGGCTACGCGCGCTGGCTTGGTGGTGCTGGGCTTCACGCTGTTTGCGCCCACGGCCCCGGCAGCGGCGGCTACGGCCGTTGCCGTGCCCGAGGGGATGAATTCGGGCGACGTGGTGAAGGCGCTCAAAACGCGCTTCGCGCTGGTAACAGCGAACGGCCAGGGCGAGATGCAAGGCAAGATCTTCCGCGTCGCGCATCTGGGCTTCTTCGACTATCTCGACACGGTTGCGCTGCTTGGCGCAATGGAGCACATTGCCAAGGACACGCTAGGCCTGCCGGTCGAGTATGGCCAAGCAGTGGCCGCGGCGCAGAAGGTCTATGCGGATGCGGTGAAAAAGTGAACAAGTGAACCAAGACAGTGAAGCAGTGAACAAGTGAACAAGTGAACCAAGACAGTGAAGCAGTGAACAAGTGAAGAAGTGAACCAAGACAGTGAAGCAGTGAACAAGTGAAGAAGTGAACCAAGACAGAGACAAAGTGAATCGGTAGCGAATCGTCAGCGAGTGCCCTTCATGTAATCACTTATTGACTTCTTCACTTATTGACTTATTCACTTGTTCACTTCTTCACTTCTTCACTTCTTCACTAGGTCACGCGAAAGGCATTCATGGCCGAACTTAGTTTCGGGGAAAAGCTGCTGATCGCACGCAAGCACCTTGACCTCTATCAATACGAGATGGCCGAGCGGCTGGGCGTGCATCCCAACTCGATCTGGAAGTACGAGCGAGGCGAGGGCAAACCGCATTCGGCCGTAGTGCGCATGCTGGATTTGTTGTGCGAAAAGCACGGCATCAACTTTGATGAGTACGAAACCGGGCAAAAAGGCAAGGGAGACGTGATGAAGATCGTTCTGGCAGAGAAAGTTTCTCCGGCGACATTGGCCGTGTTTGCGGCCGAGCCGGGGTGGGAAGTTCTGACGCACGACCAGTTGCCGGATGGGCTCCCGGCGGCGTTGGCTGACGCCGATGCTTTGGTTGTGCGCAGCGCTGTGCAAGTGGACGACGCGCTGATGGAGCACGCGCCCAAGCTGCGTGTGGTGGGCCGGGCCGGCGTCGGCGTCGACAATATTGATGCCGATGCGGCCACGCGCCGCGGCATTGTGGTGATGAACACGCCGGGCGCCAACGCGGTGGCCGTGGCCGAGCTGACCATTGGATTGATGCTGGCGCTGGCTCGCAAACTCCCCGCCGCCAACTCGACCATGCACGCCGGCAAATGGGAGAAGAAGAGTCTGCAGGGCGCGGAGCTGCGCGGCAAGACGCTAGGCATTCTGGGCCTGGGCCGGATCGGCCTTGAAGTCGCCAAGCGCGCCAAGGGATTTGGCCTCGAAATCGTCGGCAGCGATCCGTTCGTCTCGGCTGCCGTCGCGCGCGAGAACAACATCAAGCTGGTAACGCTCGATGAGCTGATTGCCGGGTCGGACTACATCACGCTGCATGTCGGGCTGACGGCGCAGACGACGGGCGTGATCAACGCCAAGACCCTGGCGGCCATGAAAAAAGGCGTGCGCATCATTAACTGCGCGCGCGGCGAGCTCATTGACGATGCGGCGCTGGTCGAGGCGCTGAAGAGCGGGCAAGTGGCGGGCGCGGCGCTGGACGTGTTCGCGCAAGAGCCGGCCAAAAACACGCCGTACGCAGAGTTGGACAACGTGATTCTCACCCCGCACATTGCCGGCTCCACGGCCGAGGCGCAGGAGGCGGTTGGCATTCAGATTGCGCGGCAGGTTCGCGAGTATCTGAAGTTGGGCGTGGTTCAGAACGCTGTGAATCTCCCCTCGCTCAGTCACGAGGAGTATCTGGTCCTGGCGCCTTATATCGACCTGGCCGGCCGCCTGGGATCGTTTCTTGCGCAGACGGGCAAGGGCGGCATAGAGGGTATCGACCTCACGTATGGCGGCTCGCTGGCCGAAGCCAAAACAGAGCTGGTGCGCAATGCGGCGATCGCCGGACTGCTGCAAGGCTCGGAGAATGTGAACCGCATCAACGCGGCAGCGGTTGCCGAGGAGCGCGGCATTCGCATTCACGAGGAGAAGCAGGAAAGCCATCGCGGCGGGGCTGCCTCCGTGCTCCAGATCGAGTTACACTCCGCGGCCGGTTCGACCCACGCCAGCGCTACTGTGATTCATGGCCAACAGCCGCGGCTGCTGGAGTTCGATGGCATCGACATCGAAACACCGCTCGAAGGCAACCTGCTGCTCTGCCGCAACTTCGACGTGCCGGGCGTGATCGGCAGAATCGGCACCATCCTGGGTGAGCACGGCGTCAACATCGCCAACTTCACACTGGGCCGTGAGCGCTCCGGCGCAAAGCCGGTCAAAGCCCTCGCCGTCGTTCAGGTCGACGCGCCCGTCGAGGCCCCCGTGCTCGCTGCCCTCGCCACCATTGAAGCGCTGCTTGAAGCAAAGCCGGTAAGTCTGCCCGAGGGCAAGTTCTGAACGGGGTTATCCGCTCCAGACTCAACCCCGTGCAACAAGAAAAACCACCGCCAACCATTATTCGGGGTGAAAGGCATAATAATTCGTCGATCCTGAAGAAGTCATATTCGTATCCCTGCGGATGGCGCCCATCACCATCCACGTCTCGATGGTGGCGCGCAGCATCTGCTCGGCCCCGGTTTCGCCCAGCCGCTGCCGCCGACGCGTCATGCTCGACGGCTCGATCGGCACGCGATGCTGAAAGTAACGCTCGCCGCTGAAGTGCTGCCAGTAGGGGTTCTCCACCCAATGCGCCACCACGTTCTCGTCGCTCAGATCGTGCTGATACTTCAGATAGTTCAGGGCCACCATAAGCCGCGCGGAGATGCCCGGCGCCCCGTGAGTGGGATGATACTTCGCTCCCAGCGCCTCTATGACTGAACGAATCCCGAGAAAGCTCCAAAGAACCTTGCCTGCAAACTGCGGAATGTAATCTCTACAAGAGGAATCTCACCGGAAATGATAGACAATTCCTGCGCCAAGAAGAAGAGCGTTCTGTTCATTGCCGGCGCCGTTGGGCAGTTGAGTGTGCATCCAATTAGCCTCGCAAGCACGCACTGCAATGCGACGGGAAAGCCTCATGTCTACGCCCCCACCTGCGAGCAAGGCGAGGCTGCTTGCACTTGTTTGAGCGTGAGGCAGATGAGGAAACAGCCCATCGAAAGCCATCGCTCCGCCTACAAACCCCTGTCCGAAAACCGACAGCTTGTGTTGTGCAAACGATAACGTATACCGAGGTCCACCGGCGACAGTTATCATATCCAGACCGACCCCGGAAGAATTGATGTCAGAAATGTGAAAGCCTCTTGCATCTGCCACCAATCCCAGGTGATCTCCCTTTCTGACCTGCACCTGGATACCGCCGCCTTGAACCCAAAAGCCGTTGCCGCTAAGTTCCTGGAAACGCGCGGGGCTGTAAGTGGCAGCTGCGCTGAGATGAAAACCGTGCGAGTCAGCCGACGGTGCAACCTGCGCCGCGAGCGGAGTGGTCACCATAGCTCCCACAAGGAGCAAGCTGCTAAGAAGGTAGGTACGCATTGTCTGTCTCCTCATGAGGCTATTCAACCACCAGCGTCACGGTAGCGGCGTGTTGCATATTTCCGCTCGTGGCAGTGAGGTTTATGGTGTAGTTCTTCTGAGCCTGCGTAAAGAAGCCGGACCCGGACGACGAGCCACACCCAGTCATCATGGCTCCTGCCAGTGTGCAACCGAGCAGCAGCACCAATGAAGTTAGCCTGCTCAGTCGACGTCCCTGCCGCCGCAATCGGCCCACACCAAGCAACGGAAATAAAAGCAAAGCTAAGGTCAACGGAGCCAGCCTGCGCCCAATTGGCGGGGACGCTTGCTGCGCCACCGCAGGAGTGAGAATGGTCACCGTTACCGTCTGGTTACCACCGTTGGTCGCAATCGTGGAGGGGTTGAATGTAGCGGTCGCACCCGTCGGCAAGCCGCTCGCCGTGAAGCTCACTGGACCTGGATAGTTTCCATAAAGCGGGTTCAGGGTCACCTGATAAGTGGCAACACCTCCTGGGAGCACCGTAAGGTTGGCCGGGCCGGAGACGACCAGAGTAAAGTCCAGCGGAGCCACAGTTACAGATGTGGATGACTGGCTGGTGGTGAAGTTGCTATCGCCGCTATATACAGCGTTTAGAACGTTGATTGCTCCGACGGTGAGCGAAGATGTGCTTATTGTTGCCGTGCCCGCCGTTAACGGTACCGTCCCCAATAGGGCGCTCCCATTATAGAAGGCTACCGAACCTGTTGGCGTGCCTGCAGTCACCGAAACCACCGTGGCGGTCAGCGTAACGCCTTGTCCCGGAGTGACAGAGGAACTACTTGAGGTCAACGTTGTGGTAGTTCCTGCCTGCGCGATGGTGAATTTTGCCGAGTTGCTGCTCGCCGAATGATTCGCATCGCCGGCGAAGCTGGCACTGGCCGTCGCCGTGCCCACGTTCGTGTTGTTCGTGTAGGTCACCGTCAGCGACTGGTTCAGTCCGCCCGCGCCGGTCGCCGTCGCCGTGCACGGCGTCAGCGCCGAGCCGTTATAGACAACGCTCGCCGGGCAGGTTAGCGTCACCGTCGACGATGGTTGTGTAATACTCCACGAGCCGTTGACCGCGGTGATGGCGTAGTTCGTCAGCGTGTCGCCGCTCACCGTTGGCGTTACCGTTCCCGAGCCTGCCGTCGGTCCCACCGTAGATGGATTGTTGGTGCAGACCAGGCTGCCGGTGTATGCGCCGGTCACGGCACAGGCCGAAGGAGAGTGCGACTGCCCGTCATAAGCCCCGCTGTAGCTGCCCGCCGTCGCCGTTACCGGCGCTGCATCGATCTTCAGCGTCCCGGTCGCCGTGCCGCCCTGATAGTCGGGGTCGGTGCTGGTAAATGTTCCCGTCACCGGGTAGCTGCCCACGGCCGTCTCACTGGCCGGAGTGTAGTTCCAGCTGCCTTTGACTGCGGTCTTTCCGTCTACGCCGATCGCCGCGCCCACACAGGAGTGCGGATTGCCGTCATACGGCACCTCCGTGCACGTCAGAGACAGCGTCCCCGTCGCCGCCGTCACCGTCAGCGTCACCGTCGCCGTCTGTGTCGAATAGGTCGTCGTATCCGTGGGCGTGAAGGTCACGCTAAGGTTCACCGTTCCCACCGGAAGCACAGTACCCGCTGGCGGTGTGTAGGCGAAGGTGCCGGCCACTGTGACAGTGCCGGTCGCATTCGTCGCCGTGGCATTCAACTGTGTGGCGCTCAGCGGCGTCCCATAGACGATATTCGCGGGGTTTGCCCAGTTAATCGTTGGAGCAATTTTGCCTGACCCACCCGCGACCACCAAGACGGAGATCGCCGAACTGGTCGCCGTAGTAAACTCACCGTCGCTGCTCGTATAGGTCGCCGAGATGCTGTGCGATCCCGCCGCCAGAGTTGAAGTCGTAAAGGCGGCCGTGTACGGCGAGGTTGTCGACAGAGTGATGGTGCCAAGCGAAGTAGTCCCATCGAAGAACTCCACCGTCCCCGCAGGGCTGTGCGCAGTGGGATCCACCGACGCCGTCGGAGTCACCGTCGCCGTGAAGGTTACCGGCTGGCCCACGTTCACGGTCGTCGCCGAGGCTGCCAGCGCCACCGCCGTGGTGTCCGCCGTCACCCCGTGAGGGACCGTGTTGGAGGTGCCCCCGGTATAGTTGGTATCACCGCTGTAGACCGCATAGACACTATGCGAGCCCGGATCGAGCGTCGCTATCTGGAAGGTCACCTTACTCGAGCACGAACTGCCGTCCAGCGTTACCGGCGTTCCCGAAGCCGTGCCGTCCACATAGAACTGCACCGTCCCCGTGGGACAGGGCGTCCCGCCCAGCGTCAGATCGAAATACACCATTGTTCCGTACGGCGAAGGTTCCGGCATGCCGCTGCGTAGAGCCAGCGTGAACGTCAGTCCCGCCGAACTCGGACTGATCACCAGCGTCCCCGTCGCCATCCCCGAGTAGTTCGGATTCGCAACGGTTGCGGTCACCGTGTAACTGCCCACCGCGGTCGGCGCCGTCGTGGTCGACGGATAGCTGGCACTGCTGTACAGCACCGTCACGCTCAGACCCGTTGGGTTCGTTGTTACCGTCACCGGCAGCGGCGAACCCGTAAAGTTCTGCGCCAGGTTGCTCAGCAACACCGTCGCTGGCGCCTGGGTGATGGTGAAAGTCGTCGAGTTGCTGCTCGCCGCATAGGTCGAATTGCCCGCGAAGCTGGCACTGGCCGACGCCGTGCCCGCGTTGGTGTTGTTCGCGTAGATTATGCTCGATGTCAGCGACTGGTTCAGTCCGCCCGCGCCCCCGCCCGTTACCGTCGCCGTGCATGGGGTCAGCGCCGCGCCCGTATAGGCAACGCTCGTCGGGCAGCTTACCGTCGTCACCGTCGGCGTCCCCGACCCCGACCCCTGCGTAATACTCCACGAGCCGTTGACCAAAGTGATGGCGAAGTTCGTCAGCGTGCCGCCGCTCACCGTTGGCGTTACCGTTCCCGAGCCTGTCCCGGGTCCCACCGAAGATGGATTGTTCGTGCAGGTCAAGCTGCCCGTGTACGCGCCCGTCACGAGACATTGCGAAGGCGAGTGCGCCGACCCGTCATCAACGGCGCTGTAGCTGCCCGCCGTCGCCGTTACCGGCGTGGGATCGATCTTCAGCGTCCCCGTCGCCGTGCCGCTCTGATAGTCGGGGTTCGTGCTGGTAAACGTTCCCGTCACCGGGTAGCTGCCCGCGGCCGTCTCACTTGCCGGAGCGTAGCTCCAACTGCCGGCGACCGCCGCTCCACCTGCGCCGGTGGCCGTCCCGGTGCAAGAGTGCGGATTGCCGTCATACGTCACCTCCGTGCACGTCAGCGTCAGCGTTACCGCCGTGGGATCGATCTTCAGCGTCCCCGTCGCCGTGCCGCCCTGATAGTCGGGGTCCGTGCTGGTAAACGTTCCCGTCACCGGGTAGCTGCCCGCGGCCGTCTCACTCGCCGGAGCGTAGCTCCAACTGCCGGCCACCGCCGCTCCGCCTGCGCCGGTCGCCGTCCCAGTGCAGGAGTGCGGATTGCCGTCATACGGCACCTCCGTGCAAGTCAGAGACAGCGTCGGCGCCGCTGCATCGATCTTCAGCGTCCCTGTCGCCGTGCCGCCCTGATAGTCGGGGTCCGTGCTGATAAACGTTCCCGTCACCGGGTAGCTGCCCACGGCCGTCTCACTGGCCGGAGTGTAGCTCCAGCTGCCGTTGACTGCGGTCTTTCCGTCTACGCCGATCGCCGCGCCCACACAGGAGTGCGGATTGCCGTCATACGGCACCTCCGTGCACGTCAGAGACAGCGTCCCCGTCGCCGCCGTCA
>Ga0224559_1000363_pt1 | contig 31494 bp, 22 predicted proteins | sample 714S33034metaG_FD_180676 | JGI IMG/M metagenome (GOLD analysis project Ga0224559, IMG submission 180676) | Peat soil microbial communities from Stordalen Mire, Sweden - 717 S3 30-34 | ecosystem: Environmental > Terrestrial > Soil > Wetlands > Peat | place: Sweden: Norrbotten County, Stordalen... | reverse complement strand
GGCGCCGCGGACATTGAGACGGGGACACTGCGGCTGGTATCGAATTACGGATTTCTGGAAGAGCCGTCGCTGCTGGTCCGGGCGACGCGCTACCTAGCGCGGTTGGGCTGGGAGATGGACCCCAAGACCAAGACGCGCTACGGGAACGCCAAGGAAGAGGGCGTGATCGAGTACCTTTCCGCGCAGGCCCGCAGGCAGGAGTTGGAGCAGATCGGCCACGAGGCAGAGGGGCTGAAAGTCTTGCGGGCGCTGGAGGCCGAGGGCTGGATGGAGGTTCTCTTTTCGGCCTGGAGTTCGGCCAAGGCTGATGAAGAGGGGCTGACGTCGCTGCACGATCTGGCTGCCGAATTGTTCTCGCAGGGCGTTCAAGCCGATATGTCGGCGGCGCAGATGCGTATGCTTACGGCCAAGCTGGGCTCGAAGGATCTGGCGGCGCTGAAGAAGCTGATGCTGCGCCCCGGCTTTGTGGAGGAGTGGAACAGCCTGGACGCGCTGGCCGCGGGATTTGCCAAGGAGTTGCTGGTCAAGGAGAACGCCACGCCGTCGGCGAGCTACAAGCTCTTCCTGAGCTACGATCCGGAGGCAATTCTCTGGCTGGGATTCACCAGCAAGGATGAGGCGGTTCGGGAGCGCTTCAATCTATTCCTCAAGACGTGGCCTGAGGTTCGCCAGCGCATTCCCCATGCATTGTTGCAGGAGATGCGCATCACGGCCGAACTGCCTGCTTACAGCGAGATTGTGCAGTCCCTCTTCCTGGAGTTGCTGGATGGGAAGCTCGGGACGGCGGAGGAGTTGCGCGCCTTCCTGGAGCCGTATTCGCCGCCCGCTCCGCCACCCAAGGAGACGATCAAGCGTCCGCGCGCCAAACGCGGAGAAGCCAAGCTGAAAGATGATTCCTTTGATGAAGATGAGGAGGAATCAGAGGAGGATCTGGACGACGAGGAGGATTTGGACGACATCGGCGGAGAGGATGAGGATCTGGATCTTGGTATGCATCTGCCCAAGGTGGATCTGGAGATCGACCTGATGGATGAATCCGATTCTGCGTCCGCCGCTACCGGCGAAGAAGTGGAAGAAGATGTGGAAGAGGAGGACGCCCAGGACGAGGAAGAGCATCCGGAACCGGCGCCTAAAACGGTGTCTGCCAAGCGCGCCCCCAAGCGGCTCGCCGAGAGCAAGGCGGCTAAAGCTCTGCCGGAGGCGGTGAAGCCCGCGCCTGAGTCCGCGCCAAAGACGGCGATTGAGTCGGAGTCAAAGCCCGCGCCAGCCAAGGCAACGCCTGTTCAAGCCAAAAAACCGGTTCCGCCCGTCAAGCCGGCGAGCAAGAATGCGCCGTCTGCCAAGGCTCCGGCAAAACCTGCGACGAAGGCGGCGCCGTCCTCCGCGCCCGTAAAAGACAAGCCTGTTTCTGCGCCGGCCCACAAGGCTGTGCAAGCCGGCAAGCCTTCGGCGCAAGCCGCCAAGAAGCCCGCGCCCCAGTCGGGGGAAAATCGTTAGGTATATTTTAGGTATATTTTTGATACACAATTGCAATAAATGTTAGACAGTTGTAATAATGGTTGCATCATCGCAATAACGATTTACTTCTCTCTAAATGTGAGGGAGGGAGCGTAGGGCGTACACAGCGCCTGGTGGCCAGCGCGTGTACTCATCAATGCGAGCTTTGCGATTTGTGCTGCCGCCGCTTTTTCAACGGGCAGCGCTTCTGTTTCCGACTGGCATGGAATGGGGTTTCCGGCTGGCGGAGGAATGGCCTCGGATTCGCTGTCGCGGCCTCGAGTGGAGATGATGTGCGAGATGCAGTCGGCGAATCGATTTTCGCGGAATATCGGGATATGAAGGAAAGTTGCAAGCTGCGGGGGGCGGTAATCCAGTGAATACAGACTCTACTCTCAAGCTCGATGAGCATGCAGACTCGCTCCTCATCGAAGGCTTGTCGATTGCGCTGATCGGCCCCGACGAGGAGCGGCGCAAGGCTGCTTCCGATGTGCTTTCCAAGTGCCAGAGCGGCGTAATCCGCGAGTTTTCCACCTACCCGCCCAGTATGAGCGACGTGCCCAAGCTGCTGGAGCAGCGTTACGACGTCATCATCCTCGATCTGGACAGCCGCCCCGAATATGCGTTGGAACTGGTGGAAAGTATCTGCGCCCACGGTGCGGCGACGGTGATGGTTTATTCGATGAAGGCCGACTCGGACCAACTGGTCCGATGTATGAGGGCCGGGGCGCGCGAGTTCCTTACCTTGCCTTTTGCCAAAAACACGGTGGCCGAGGCTCTGGCCAGAGCTGCGACCCGGCGCCCGCCCGCGCCGTCCACGCAAAAGAAGGCGGGCGGCCGGCTGATGGTCTTTCTGGGTGCCAAGGGCGGGGACGGCGTGACCACGCTGGCCTGCAACTTTGCCGTTTCCATGGCCAAGGAGTCGGGCCAAAGCACGCTGTTGATCGATTTGGACCTGCCGCTGGGCGATGCCGCGCTGAACCTGGGCGTGGTAGCCGAATACTCGACGATCAATGCGCTGCAGAACGCCGCGCGGCTGGACTCGGCCTTCCTCTCCAAGCTGCTGGTCAAGCACAGCTCGGGCGTCTTTGTGCTGGCCGCTCCGGGCAAATTTCCGCAATTCGACGCCTCGCATGACGCCATTGACAGGCTGATTGCCGTGGCGCGGCAGGACTTTGACAATGTGGTCATCGATATGGGTTCCCGGCTTGATCTGATGGGAACCAGCCTCTTCAAGGATGGCTCGACGGTCTATTTGGTGATTCAGGCCGGTATTGCTGGACTGCGCAACTCGAATCGTTTGATCTCGCAGTACTTCGCCACTGGAATTCCCAAGCTGGAGATCGTGCTCAACCGCTTTCAAAGCCGTACGCTGGGCGTGGGGGAAGACGAGATCACCAAGGCTCTGACGCGGCCTGCGCAGTGGAAGATTCCCAACGATTATGCTGCCGTGCGGCGCATGCAGCATACGGCCATTCCGCTGGCGCTGGAGGACTCGCCCATCTCCCGGTTGATCCGGCAGATGGCCCGCACCGCCTGCGGGCTGCCCGCTATCGCGGAGAAAGGTCCCGCGGAAAAGGGCTCAGGCTTCAGCCTCAAGAACCTTGGCCGCAGCTTTGCGTCTAAGCTTTCTTCGTCCGAGGAGCTGCCGCCGGTTTCAATGCCTGAACCCGCGCCTATCGCGGAGAAGACTGCTCCAACTCCCGCTGCTCCGGCGGAAACCCCGGCAAAGAGTGCCGTGGATGCAGAGCCTGTTCCTGCCGCTGCTGCTCCACCCGCAGCCGAAATACAGCCGCAGTCTGCGCCCACCGAATCCGTAGAGCCTGCGGCAGCGAAAGCGGAGGTTCCTCCGCCGGCGAGCGCTCCGGCTCCATCGAACGAACCGGAGACGCGCTCCTATCGCGGCGCCACCTATGTGAAGGGCACGGATGGAAAGTGGTACCTGCAGAAGACTCAGGCCGGCGCGGAGAGTGCCGCGGCGGAAGAGGCTGTGAAGCCGCAAACGCCGGTCATCGCCTGGCCAGTGCCGGCTCCAATCATTTATGGAGCGAAGCTGAGCGCGGAGTTGAATGCCACGGCTTCGGTTCCGGGAAAGTTTGTTTATACTCCGGCCGAAGGCGAAGCACTAGCGGTGGGAGAGCATTCACTCACGGCAGTCTTCACGCCGGAGGATACGAAGGGTTATACGGCGGCGGAGGCTACGGTGAAGCTGACGGTCACCAAGGCGGATGCGGCGATCACCTGGGCCACTCCCGTGCCGATCATCTACGGCGCGGCGCTGGACGGTTCACAGTTGAATGCAACCGCGTCAGTCCCCGGCGAGTTTGCTTACACTCCCGCCGAAGGTGTGGTGCTGCCTGCGGGCGAGCACGCGCTCTCGGTCTCTTTCACGCCGGCCGATGCTGCATCGTATGAAACAGCCTCGACAGAAGTTCAAATCTCCGTGGCCAAGGCGATTCCGGCGATCACTTGGGCCGCTCCCGCGCCGATTATCTACGGGGCGGCGCTGAACGGCTCACAGTTGAATGCCGTGGCTTCAGTTCCAGGCGAGTTCGCCTACACTCCCGCCGCTGGCGAAGTGCTGGCTGCAGGCGAGCATACGCTTTCGGTCTCTTTCACGCCGGCCGACGCCGCATCGTATGAGACGGCCTCGACAGAAGTTCAAATTTCCGTGGCCAAGGCGATTCCGGCGATCACCTGGGCCGCTCCCGCGTCGATTATCTACGGCGTAACGCTGGACGGCTCACAGTTGAATGCCACCGCATCGGTCTCCGGCGAGTTCGCCTACACTCCCGCCGCCGGCGAAGTGATGGCCGCGGGAGAGCACACGCTCTCGGTCTCTTTCATGCCGGCCGACGCCGCATCGTATGAAACGGCCTCGACAGAAGTTCAAATTTCCGTGGCCAAGGCGATTCCGGCGATCACCTGGGCCGCTCCCGCGCCGATTATCTACGGGGCGGCGCTGGACGGCTCACAGTTAAATGCCACCGCATCGGTCCCCGGCGAGTTCGCCTACACGCCCACCGCCGGCGAAGTGCAGGCCGCGGGAGAGCACACGCTCTCGGCCTTCTTCACGCCGGCCGACGCCGCATCGTATGAGACGGCGACGGCAGCAGTACAGATCACCGTGGCTAAGGCGGTTCCGTCGATCACCTGGGCTGCTCCCCCGCCGATCGCCTATGGCGCGGCACTGGGCAGCTATCAATTGAATGCTACTGCGTCTGTTCTCGGCGAGTTCGTTTACTCACCCGCTTCGGGTGAAGTGCTTTCGGCCGGGGAACACACGCTCGCAGTCTCCTTCACGCCACAGGATGCCGCCAACTACACGGTCGCCGAGGCCTCCGTGCCGCTCACAGTGACCAAGGCAACGCCGATCATCCTATGGCCGGCAGGGGAGGCCATCGCGGAAGGCACAGCGCTCAGTGACGATCAACTGAATGCCACGGCGCTGGTCGAGGGAAGTTTCGAGTACACTCCCGCTGCGGGAGAGGTGCTGGCGGCGGGGACACATACGCTCTCTGTCACCTTTACGCCAAAGGCTGCCGGAGAGTACAACATCGTGTACTCCTCTGTGTTGCTGACGGTCATTGAGGCTGCGCCCGTGATCGAAGCGCCGGCCCCCGCACCTGCTGAGGACAGCCTTGAACCCGTCTCTTCTCCGCTTGATGCGGCGCCCGAACCGTCCACTGGCGCAGCAGAAGAATCCGAGGCCGCATCGCTTGTGCTCGAATCCCCTTCCGAGGAGGCTCCCGCTGAAACGGCGGTTGAGGCTGAAGCAGCGCCCGCAGTCGAGGCTCCCGCTGAGCCGGTCGCCGGATCTTTTGCGGAGGCGGTTGAGGCGGTTCCGGCGGAGACTCCCGCTGAAACGACTGTTGAGGCTGAAACAGAGCCTGCGGTCGAGGCTCCTGCAGAACTGGTCGTCGAGCCTGTTGTGGAGGCGGTGGAAGCGGTTTCGGAAGAGGCTCCAGCCGTTGAGGCTGAAGCCGCGCCTGCCGTCGAGGTTCCTGCCGCGCCGGTTACTGAACCGGTTGTTGTGGCGGCTGCCGTAGCTCCCATCGAGGTTCCGGCGGTTGAGCCGATGGTTTCCGCAGGAGAGAGTAGCGCCGAGGCGCCTGACCAGGCTTTGGTCAGGATTCCACCGCCCAAGTTCACCTTTGAGGCTGGATCGGGGCTCAACCTGATGGGTACGGCCGTCTTCCCGGACGGCACCACGATCTACTTGGTCATGCAACCGGGAAGCGGCGGACACGTGGACTCGCAAAAGCTGGTTTCCCAGTTCCTCTCCGGCGGAGAACTCAAGCCGGAGATCGAGATTAACCGCTATGAGCCGCGTTCTTTCAGCGAGGATGATGAGCAGCTTGCGGAGGATCTGGCCCAAGCTGCGAATCAGCCCTCTGAGGCGCTGAGGGAGGCGGTGGTCCAGCCTGCCTCTAGACCGCTCGCGGCCCCGGAAAAGAAGAGGGGCTTCCTGAAAGGCCTCCGGCAGAGTCTTTGGGCGAGGGTCTCCTCCAATGAGAAGTCGGATGAGTTTACGCACCTTGATTTGAGGCAAAGAGATGATGCCACAGCTTCATCTCCATTTGTCGCCACGGCGCAGGTTCGCGTCAACCCCGAAGTTGTTTCCACCGCCGCGCCGTTGTCTGTGGAGGAACCCAGGACGCCCGTCGCGCCCGCTCGCGGCGCAGAGGCCCAAGAGGAGGAAGCGCGGCAGGAAGAAGCGTATAGCGCTCCGGCGCAGGTGGAAACCCGCACCTACCAGGGCGCTACCTACGTGAAAGGCGCGGACGGCAAGTGGCATTTACAGCAGACGCCGAGCCGGACCGTGAAGAGAGAGACGCCGCCCGCTCCAGAACCACTTCCGGCACCGGCGCCGTTTTCGGCAGAAGAGGAGAGCGCGCAGCCCGCTGCTGATCCCAGCCCCGAAGCTCAGGCAGCGCCCGCCGAGGCCGCTCCGGTGCAGGCCGAGTCAGTTTCGGTTCTTCCCACTCCGGCAGCTCCGATGGAGGCTTCTGCTCCTGTTCTGGCTCCGGCTGCGCCCATTGAGACTGAACCGCTGGCCGTTCCTTCGCAGGCTGAGCCGCAGGCCATCGAGGCCGAAGCCGCCGCGTTACAGACTGAGGAGCAAGTCCCGGTCGAGGTTACAGCCCCGCTGGCTTCAGCGGAGCCGGTTGTTTCACTTCCCGCCGAGCCGCCGGTTCTTGCCGTTGAAGTCGAGCATCTGCAGGAGGCAGCCGAAGTCGCATCCGAGCCGCCGGTCGAAGTTCTCATCAAGGCTGAAGCCAAGTCAGCTCCTCTTCAAGCCAAAAATCCAGCCAAAGCGGCAACTCCCGTGGCCGGGAAGTCCATGGCCAAGGCTCCGGCGAAGGCTGCGGTCAAGGCCAAGCCTGCGGTGAAAGCAGCGAAAAAAGCTCCGGCCAAACCTGCCGTCAAAGCCAAGAAAACCAAGAAAGCCGTGAAGGCTTCGCCGAAGCCCGCTGCCAAGGCCAAGAAGTCTGTCAAAGCTCCGGCCAAAGCGGCCCTCAAGAGCAAGAAAACGGTGAAAGCTCCGTTAAAAGCTGCGGTCAAGGGCAGAAAACCCGTCAAGAGTTCGCCAAAAACGGTGAAAAAGGTCGCGGTCAAGGCCAAAAAACCAACTAAAACCGTGAGCAAAACTCAAGGGAAGGCCGCCGTCAGGAAGGCCGTCAAATCTCCGGCAAAGCCCGCGGCAAAGAAGAAGGCCGCGAAGGCCCCTGCGCGCAAGCCGGCCAAGAAGCGCTAAAGCATTTTCACCGATCAAGTAAGGTTTGGGTGCCCCACCCTCGCTTGTCATTCTGAGCGAAGTCGAAGAAGCTGCTTCTTGAAACTTTGCGGCTAGGGTGGGATGCTAACTGTCATCATCATCCGCTGCCCAGCCTGGAGCAGCTATACTGCTTTTTATGAAAACCAACCCAATCGAGGAATGGCGCAGGCTCACCGAGCACTACCGGGAGATGAGCGACGAAGAGTTGTACGAACTGGAGGCCGATTTTACCGGTCTGACAGAAACGGCGCAACAGGCTCTCCGCGATGAGATGAAGACGCGCAAGCTGGATCTTCCGCGCAAGGTTGAGGCGGAGGCAATTGCGCCGCTCTCAGCAGCTAGACGCTGGGAACTGGCCAGCGAAGCGCCGCAGGCCGAAGAGGATGCGGAGAATGCCGAGGAAGAGGACGACAGGCCGCATGAGTTCACCTGGAAGACAGTACTTTGCGACTTCCCTGAACGTGAAGAGGCATTGCTGCTTCACATGGCGCTGCGGCGGGCGGGAATCGAAAGCTGGGTGGATGGGCCGTGCTGTGGCCTGAGTGGTTCTCAGGTTGCGGTTGCCGCCGATCAACTGGAGCAGGCGCGGGAGATTGCCGCGCGGCCGATTCCACAGGAGATCATCGACGAGTTCAATGAACCGCCGGAAGAGTACAAGCTGCCGGTCTGTCCCAGGTGCGGCGCGGAAGAGCCGGTGCTGGAGGGAGTCGATCCGGTCAATAGCTGGCTCTGCGAGAGTTGCGGAGAGCAGTGGAGCGATCCGGTTCAGTCAGATGCTTCATAGAACCCATCAACCCGGAACTTGAACGGCCAAAAGAGAATAGAATTGAATTCGATCCTTGCGGGCCACGGTGTGTAACCGGCGTCACAGCGCGCCCTCATCCACCGCTCGTAGGCTCTGGTACGGTGTCAAGGAGAAGTTCTTATGTCTGGAATTGCAGCAGAAAATGTAGTAACCGTTCAAAATCTTCTGGCCGCCTTTGAAGGCGAATCGAATGCCCACGCCAAGTACACCGCCTTCGCCGTGAAGGCTGATGAGGAGGCGTTGCACGGCGCAGCCAGCCTCTTCCGCGCCGCCGCCCGCGCCGAGCAGATTCACGCCGGCAACCACGCCCGCGTCATCGGCCAGTTGGGCGCCCGCGCCGAGTGCGAGATCCACCCCGTTGAGGTGAAGGGCACCCTGGAAAACCTGAAGGCCGCGCTCAACGGCGAGCAGTACGAGATCGACACCATGTACCCCGGCTTCCTGGCCGAAGCCACGGAGCGCAAGAACACGGCGGCCATCCGCACCTTTACCGGCGCTTTGGAGGCCGAGAAGACTCACGCCCGCCTTTACAGCGAAGCCATCGCTCTGCTGGCGGCCGGAAAAAAGGACTCATGGATCGGCGAGGCGCGCGACTTTTACGTCTGCCCGGTCTGCGGCTACACCTCGGAGACCGAAGAAGAGCACGAGCGCTGCCCGGTTTGCAAATGCCCCTGGGAAAAGTTCGAAATCATCCGGTAAAATTGGATTCCATAAGAAGGACTTTACAGGCCATGTTCAAGTGAGGATCAGCCAAGGAGCGTCCATGAAGCACGGCCTCATAGCCTCGTTTTTCGCTAACATCGCCAGGGGGCTGATCGCTTTTCTTTGCTTTCTTGGAGTTACCGTCGCTGCCCTTGCGCAAAGCGGCAAGCCTGCCGCGCCGCCGGCTCAAGCCACCGTCCTGGCGCTCTTGCTCAGCGACCTTCACTTCGATCCATTTTGGGATCCGGCCAAGCTGCCGCAGCTTGTTGCCGCGCCGTCGAGCGGTTGGAGAACCATCCTGGCCGCCGCGCCCTCGCCCGATCAGCCGCAGCGTCTTCAGTCGTTGCAGTTGAGCTGCCATACGCGCGGCGCGGACACCTCCTTTGCGCTCTTTGACTCCAGTTTGAAGGCCATGCGCACGCACGCCGCCGGCGCGAAGTTCGTTACCGTCAACGGCGATCTGCTCGCTCATGCCTTCGATTGCAAGTACAAGGCTCTCCAGCCCAAATCCACGCAGGATGATTACAGAGCTTTTGTAGAAAAAACCATGGACTACGTAATCGATGAGTTATACGGAGCTTTTCCGAATGTGCCCGTCTACATAGCTCTGGGAAACAATGACTCGGATTGCGGCGACTACCGGCTCGACGCGCACAGCGAGTTTCTGGCGGCGGAGGGAAGGGAAGTTACAAGGAATTTTCCCGCCTCCGGGCGACAAGCCGCGGAAGAGAGTTTTGCGGCTGGAGGCTATTACAGAATTTCCTTGCCCGCGCCCATTCAAAACGCGAGTCTGCTGGTGCTGAATGATATTTTCATGGCGAAGAGTTATGCCACTTGCTCCGGCAAGCCCGATACAACAGCCGCCAGCGCGCAGATAACCTGGCTTCGTCAGCAGTTAGCCGAAGCCCGCGCCAGCAAGCAGAAGGTCTGGGTGATGGGCCACATTCCTCCCGGGGTCGATCTCTATGCAACCGCACGCAAGATGACGGACGTTTGCGGCGGACAAGAGCCCAAAATGTTTCTCTCCTCGGAGAAACTTGCGGACGCGCTGACGGACTCTGCCGATGTGGTCGAGTTAGCGATCTTTGGGCACACGCACATGGATGAAACAAAACTGCTGAAGGATGAGAGCGGGAGTCCGGTTACCGCCAAGGCGATCGCGGTCAAGGTGGTTCCATCGATCTCGCCGATCAACGGCAATCGACCGTCCATCACACTGGCTCAGGTTGATCCGTCCACTGCCGCGCTCAAGGACTATAAAGTCTTTACCGCATCGAATCCGACCGGCGTGGATGCAACTTGGTCAGAAGAATATGACTTTGACCGCAGTTATCAAGCAGCGGAGTTTGATTCATCTTCAGTCAGTCATCTGATCGAAGGATTCGCTGCTGATCCAGGCGCAAAGACCCAAGCCAGTCAGAGTTATATTCAGGATTTCTCGTCGGGCGCTTCTTCGGCCGTGCTGCAAATGTTCTGGCCGGAGTATCTCTGCACGCTCTCGAATCACACGCAGCAATCCTTCCGAGCTTGCGTGTGTCCTGCCGCGCACTGAAAACTCATTCTTTGCATAGCTCCAAAATCGCCGCGCCGAAGCGCTCCACTTTGGCCGGTCCCATGCCGCTGATTTCCAGTAACTGCCGGGGATTGGCCGGACGGGTCTGCGCCACGGCGGCCAGCGTGCGGTCGTGCAGCAGCACGTAAGCTGGCACGCCCAGCCGCTTGGCCTCTGCCGCGCGCCACTCTTTCAGCCGCGCCGCCAGCGCTTCACCTTGGGCCGAGAGCGAAACCGGCTCGGTGGAGGGGGCCTTGGCGGCGCTCTTAGGCTTTTTCGTCCTCGCCGGGGCCGAAGCTCGCTTACCAAACTCCTCCACCACTCCGTCGCTGAGCAGCAGATCGACTGAGGCGACCGAACGTGTCTCCAATCCAGCCGGGGTCAGCCGCACCTTGCGGTAGCGCTTGACCTCGCCCTCCTTCTCATACTCGGCATCCTCGATTTCGATCAGCCCAGCGCGGACCATTGCATCCAGCAGCCCGTCAAACTCGTTGCGACTGAGGCGGCCCACCAGATCAAGGTTCCGTTGCAACGTTCCGGCGGCCTTGTAGTCAACCGCCCGCAGCTCATCGGCAATCGCCTGGGCAATCTCACGCTCCACCGGCGTGGCCCGCCGGAAGAGCCGCAGCACCGCCGCGCCTGGATCGCAGACATCGCAGATTCCACAGGGCTTGCTGGCATCCTCCTCGTCGCCGAAGTGGCGCACCAAGGCGGCCATGCGGCACTCCGAGGAAGTGGTAAAGCGCAGCACCTTCTCCATCTGCTCGGCGCGGAATTTTGCCTGAATCGTGTAGGTCTTCTTCCAGCCGGGGCCACCGGCGGTCACATTGCCGCTGAAGTCCACATGCGCTCCGCCGTGAATCTCCAGCTTCTCCAGCGCTTTGTCGAACTCCTCCTCGCTGAGCTTCGAGGCCGCGCGCAGTTCCATGAACGGCTGAGGTTCCTCGCCCAGCATCTTGTAGACCTGCTGCAGTTGATCCGCAGGTGGATAGTCGCGGTTGAGGAAGAAGTCGTGGGTGCGCTGGTCGGCGTAGCTGTGCATCAGGTAGGTGCGGCTGGGCGCTGCGTCGCGGCCGGCGCGGCCAATCTCCTGGTAGTAGCCTTCGAGGGTTGCGGGCAGTCCGGCGTGGATCACCGTGCGAATGTTGGATTTATCGATGCCCATGCCGAAGGCGATGGTGGCCACGACCACCTCCAGTTCGCCGGATTGAAAAGCGGTTTGCACGCGCTCGCGGGTCGCCGGATCAAGGCCCGCGTGGTAGGCCGCCGCGGAAACGACGCGCGAAAGCTCCGCGGCGTACTGCTCGGACCCCTTGCGCGAGGTGGCGTAGACGATGGCCGGACGGCGCGCCGGATCGGCCAGCAGGCCGCAGATGGCTTGCGGACGCTCCGGCATGGAAAGCTCGACGACCTCGATGGCCAGATTGCTGCGCCGAAAGCCGTGGATAAACTTGGCCGGCTTGACCATTCCCAACTGTTCCAGGATGTCGGCCTGGACTTTCGGCGTTGCGGTGGCCGTCAGAGCCAGAATCGGCGCCGGACGCAGTGCGGGCAGATATTGGCCCAGCATCCGGTAATCGGGGCGGAAGTCGTGGCCCCACTGTGAGATGCAATGCGCTTCGTCGATGGCGATCAGGGCCGGCTTGCGCTTGGCCAGCATCTCGCCGAAGCCGGGAACGCGCAGCCGCTCCGGCGCAATGAAGAGGAATTGCAGCGTGCCTTGCAGATAATCCACGCAGGTCTGACGCGCTTGGGCGCGTTCCAGGCCGGAGTGAATCCGCCCCACGCGCAGACCGAGCGACAGCAGCTTGGCCGCCTGATCCTCCATCAGCGCAATCAGCGGGCTGATGACCAGCGCCGTTCCGCCCAGCGCGATGGCCGGAAGCTGATAGCAGAGCGATTTGCCAAAACCCGTCGGCATCACCAAAATCAAGTCGCGCCCGTCAATGGCGGCGCGGCAGACCGCCTCCTGATTGGCGCGAAAGCGGGAGAAGCCGAAGACCGAGCTGAGCAGCTCCGTCAGGTTGGCCGAATTGGTTGGAGTCGTCAAAGGAAAGAAGTCCGAGGCGCAAGAAATAGGGCGCGGAATCCGCAACGCGCCTACTTTGACTTTACAGGAGCGGCACCCGGTTGAGATTCTGATTGACATTGTGGAAGGGCTAACACAACTAAATCTTGATTTGTGGCATAATGGTCTCATGCCAGCCAGTGCCACTATCGAGCTTCCGGAATCGCTGCACGAGCGGCTGAGAGAGTGTTCGGAGATTTCAGGCGCTTCCATCCCGTCTCTCATCGTTCAGGCAGTCGAGGATGCCTATGCCGACACGGGGAAGAGGCCGCCCAAGACCGGGCGGCGTGTGACCCTCCCGCTCATTCGTGTCAAAGGCAAGCTTGGGCCTCGCTTCCCCGTGGACGAGAATCCCCATGACCTTGTTATTTATTGACCTCAATGTCTGGCTTGCGCTCTGCGTCGATCGACACCCCCACCATACAATTGCGTGGGCATGGCTAAGTGGCCTCCCGGAAGACGCCCGCCTCATCTTGTGCCGATACACGCATCTCGGCATCCTCCGCCTTCTCACCAACAAGGCCGTCATGGGTGACGAGACACTCACGCTACGTCAGGCCTGGTCCGTCTACGATAGCTGGCTCGAAGACCCGCGCGTGGAGTTTTTTCCCGATCCTCACACCATCGAAGCGGCCTTTCGACGAGTCACGGAGCCATTTGCCGAGCAATCCGCCACGAAGTGGGTCGGCGATTGCTGGCTGCTGGCCTTCGCGCAAGCCACGCACTCCCGCCTTGTCACCTTCGATCAGGCGCTCTGCGACTTTGCCCGCAAGCAAGGCCACGCCGCACTGCGGCCCGACTGAGAATCCAACATGCTGTTGGGAACTGCTAACGATGGATCTTCCGAACCGTGGCAAAGTGTTCTGTAATCGTAAACTTAAAGAATTTGGAAGACATTTGCGCTCAAATCCGTTAAAACATTCTATAAGTGAATCCATCGAATCCAAATCCCATTTCTGCTCCTCAAGCTCCGGCCAGCGCTCCTCGGCTGGTGCAGAGCCTCGGCCTTTTTTCCTCGACCGCGCTGGTGATCGGCTCAATGATCGGCTCGGGCATCTTCATTGTTGACGCCGACATCGCCCGCGGCACCAACTCCCCGGCGCTTCTGCTGGGCGCGTGGGTGGTGACGGCGATTCTGACGATGATTGGTGCGCTCAGCTACGGCGAACTGGCGGCGATGATGCCGCGTGCTGGAGGCCAGTACGTTTACTTGCGTGAGTCGCTGGGTCCGCTGTGGGGTTTTCTCTACGGCTGGACGCTCTTTCTGGTGATTCAGACGGGGACCATCGCCGCTGTCGCAGTGGCCTTCGGCAAGTTTCTCGGCGTCTTTTTTCCGGCGGTCTCGACGACGCACTGGCTCTGGCACATCGCTCATGTGCCGGCGATTCCTGTTGGCCCGATGGTGCTGGGCAATATGGAGATCGGCGTCAACACGGCCAATCTGGCGGGCATCGTAATTGTGATCTTGCTCGCAATCGTGAACATTTTCGGAGTCAAGTTGGGCGCGGCGATTCAGAACGTCTTTACGACGGCCAAGGCGCTCTCGCTGGCGGCGCTGATCCTGCTGGCTTTTACGGTGGGGCGGAACGCCGAGGCGATTGCGGCCAACTTTGGCGCGGGTTGGAGCGAGTTCTGGCGGAATGCGGGCTGGAGTTCGCTGCATCCGGTGCAGGTGGGCGTGGGCGGGCCGATGGTGTGGGTGAACCTGGCGGTGATTCTGGCCGTGGTGCAGGTGGGTTCGCTCTTTTCCGCCGATGCCTGGAACAACATCACCTTCACGGCTGGCGAGGTGAAGAATCCCAAGCGGAATATACCGCTCTCGCTGGTGCTGGGCACGGGTTTTGTGCTGACGGTTTATTTTCTGGTTTCCCTCGGCTACCTGCTGGTATTACCAATGCATGGTGACGCAGCCGGTGCAACGGTTCTGGCGCGGGGGATTCAGTACGCGACGGAAGATCGCGTGGCGACGGCGGTGCTGGAGCAGATCTTCCACTCCGCCGGGGCTTATCTGATGGCCGGGGCGATTCTGATTTCGACTTTTGGCTGCGCCAATGGAATGACGCTGGCCGGGGCGCGGGTTTATTACGCGATGAGTCAGGACGGGCTGTTCTTCAAGTCTGTCGGCAAGCTGCATCCGCGCTATAAAACGCCCGTTGCCGGATTGCTGGTACAGGCCGCCTGGGCCGTGGTGCTGTGCGTTTCTGGATCATACGGCCAGTTGCTGGACTACATCATCTTCGCGGTGCTGGTCTTTTATATTCTCACGATTGCGGGCTTGTTTGTACTGCGTTTCAAGCAGCCAGACGCCCCGCGGCCCTACAAGGCCTGGGGCTATCCGCTGCTGCCTGCGCTCTACATTGGGATGGCTGGGTGGATCTGTATCGTATTATTGCGATATAAGCCTCAGTACACGTGGCCGGGCCTGGTGCTGGTTCTGCTCGGCATTCCAGTCTATCTTTTCTGGTCCCAAAAAACTTACGAAGGCCCGTCAGCAAAGGAGTAATCCATACGAATGGCCCATCTCTTCAAGAGGAAACCTCTCAGCCTCATCGTTTCTGAGTCGCAGGAAGAGGGTGAGCATCATCTGGAACGCGTGCTTGGGCCGGTTTCGCTGACGGCGCTGGGCGTGGGCGCAGTCATTGGCGCGGGCATCTTTGTCATGGCCGGATTGGGCGCGCACCGGGCTGGTCCCGGCCTCATGCTCTCTTTCGTGCTGTGCGGCATCGGCTGCACCTTCGCCGGCCTTTGCTACGCCGAGTTTGCGGCCATGATCCCTTTGGCGGGTTCGGCCTACACCTACGCTTACGCCACGCTGGGCGAGCTTTTCGCCTGGATCATCGGATGGGATCTGACGCTGGAATACGCCATGGGAGCCAGCACAGTCAGCTCCGGCTGGTCGAATTATTTTATTGAATTCCTGAAGATGTTCGGCGTCAAAATCCCGCTCTGGCTGAGCTACGATCATTGGACCGCGCTGACGCAAGCCACTAACTCCGTGGCGCGTGAGATGGTTGCACAGACGCACCCGGAGCTGACGGTTGGCTCTCAAGGGTTTCTGGACGCGGTTGCGGGCCTGCTGGCTCATCCCACGGCGCAGATGAGTTCCGCGGCCGATTCGCTGCTGGCCGCTCCGCGCCTGTTTGGCGTGGAGATCGGCTTCAATCTGCCGGCATTCCTGATCGCGCTCGTCATTACCTGGATTCTCGTCGTGGGCATCCAAGAGAGCGCCCGATTCAATGCCACCATCGTCGCCATCAAGGTTTCGGTGGTGCTATTTGTGCTGATCTTCGGTTCGCACTACGTTCATGCCAGCAATTGGGGCACTGACTGGCACACCTTTGCGCCCTTCGGCGTGGCCGGCATCAGCTCCGCCGCGGCGTATATCTTCTTTGCTTTTATCGGCTTCGATGCTGTCTCGACCACGGCCCAGGAGGCCCGGAACCCGCAGCGCGATCTGCCCATCGGTATTATCGCTTCGCTGTTCATCTGCACTGTACTTTACGTTGGCGTGGCCGCCGTGCTGACTGGGATGGTGCCCTGGCAACTGATCAATATCGAGGCGCCGATTACCCACGCCTTTCTCGATCACAACGTCGGCTGGGCCTCGGACATCATCACCTGCGGCGCGCTGGCGGGGTTGACCTCGGTGATGCTGGTTATGCTGATCGGGCAGACGCGTGTTCTGTATGCGATGGCCTCGGACGGCCTGCTGCCCAAAAAGTTCTTTGCCGCCATCCATCCCAAGTTTCGTACGCCCTGGAAGAACACGATTCTGGTCGGGCTGCTGGCGGCAATCGTCGGTTCCATCACGCCCATCGACAAGATTGGCACGATGGTGAATATCGGAACCCTGCTGGCATTTGTAATGGTCTGCGCCGCGGTGATTATTCTGCGCTGCACGAATCCCGATCAGCCGCGCCCCTTTCGCACTCCGGGAATCTATTTCAGAGGACGATTGCCGATCATCCCAGGACTCGGCATCCTGGCCAACGGCTACCTGATGTACTCGCTTGGGCTGTGGAATTGGGTTCGCCTGATCGGCTGGCTGATTATCGGCTTGTTCGTTTACTTTCTCTATTCGCTCAAGCACAGCAAGGTGCAGGCTCTGCCGGATGCCGCCGAGGGCGACTGATTTCGCGGTTCATTCTAAAAACGGCAGTTGAAGCACGGTCGGAATGGCCAACTGTTTCAATCCTAAAGTGGTTGCAAACATTGGGGATTTCACCATTTTGGTCAACTGCGGAGTAGTGCAAGGTGCCACTGAATCAACCCCTTGCCGCCTCCCAACATTTTCAACTGCCGTTTTTGGTTCAATACCCATAGGTCCAGCATCCGGGGGCGGTTTAGTCCAATCCGTATTTAGCGCACCGGCGCCGACAGCAGCATATCTTCCTTGCGCATGACCAGATTGGTGGCGTTCAGCGTGGCCAGCTCGAAGCCGTGGCCATGGGTGATGGCGTCGGTGGGGCAGGCCTCGACGCAGTAGCCGCAGAAGATGCAGCGATTGTAATCAATGTTATAGACCTTGGCGTAGCGCTCGGAGGAGGAGATGCGCTGCTCCTCGGTGTTCTCCGCGGCCTCGATATAAATGCAATTAGCGGGACAGGCGGCGGCGCAGAGGAAGCAGGCGACGCACTTCTCCAGGCCGTTTTCGTCGCGCTGCAAGACGTGGGCGCCGCGAAAGCGGTCTTCCAGAACCGCTCCGTGCTCAGGGCCGGGACCGTCGGGATAGTTCTCCACCTGGATGGGCTGGAAGATCTCCCCAAAGGTGACGCTCATGCCCTTGGCGATGCCGGCGATGTTCTTCACAATCGACATGAGGCCAGTATACGACGGAATGAGCGGGGAATCACTGCCCAGGTACGCAATCTGGCCGATGCCGCGATTGCGCGCCTGGACCTCTGACATTTGAATACGCGTGTTGAGACGCGCGGAGTGAGGCTACTTCTTGGGCTGTGGCTCTGCCTTACGTTCTGGCGCGGCTTGATGTTGCTGTTGCGGAGCCTGATGCTGCTGTTGTGGAGCCGCTTGACGCTGTTGCTGTTGTGGGGGCGCCTGGCGTTGCTGCTGTTGTGGAGCGGCTTGGCGCTGTTGTTGCTGTTGAGGTGCGGCCTGCTGACGTTGCTGCTGCTGGGGAGCCGCCTGGCGTTGCTGCTGTTGGGGAGCGGCCTGACGTTGTTGCTGTTGAGGAGGCGCTTGGCGTTGCTGCTGCTGGGGAGCCGCTTGACGCTGCTGCTGTTGTGGGGGCGCTTGACGTTGCTGCTGTTGCTGAACTGCTTGATGTTGTTGCTGCTGTTGAGCAGCTTGGTGCTGCTGTTGCTGCTGAGCAGCTTGGTGCTGTTGTTGCTGCTGAGGGGTTTGGTGCTGCTGCTGTTGTTGCTGAACTGCTTGCTGCTGAGCAGCTTGGTGCTGTTGCTGCTGTTGAGGGGTTTGGTTCTGCTGTTGTTGCTGAGGAACCGGCGGACGCTGCTGCTGTTGTTGGGAAGCTGCCTGTCTCTGCTGCTGCGCGACTGCCTGATTGTGGACCTGCACGGCGGCTGGCACCTGTACGTTGCGATCCGCGGCGATCGGTCTGTTGACTGTCATGTCAGCCGGACGACCGTGGTTGACGTTGGCAAACTGCGCACGGTTGCTGCTGGAAGAGCGCTCGTTCTGCACCTGCGCGCTCATGGGCGGAGCGTGCTGTTCATGGCGGGCAGCCAGCTCCGCAGGGCGGGCACGCACCTGTAAACCGCCCGATCCGCCGTTGAAGCTCACGCGGTCTCCGCCGCCGCGGCGATCATCGTGTCCTGGGCGTTCGTAAATGTTATGCACAACCGAAACATTCACATTGTTGTAGGAGCGGTTGTAGTTGAAGTGCCCGCCGCCCCAGTAGCCGCCCTGGTAGCCGATGCCGACGTAGCCAAAGCCGTAATCGACGCCGCCATAGTAGCCGATGTGTGGACCCCAGTAGCCACGGTAAAAGCCATAGCGGTTATTGTGGTAGCCCCAGTAGCCGGGGGTCCAGAGCGCGCCCTCATAGGGAGCCTCCACCCATCCGCCGGGAACCCAGTAGTAACCGCCTCGACTCCAGGCCCAGTAGCCGGGCGTCCAAAGATAGCCGTCGCCAGGAGACTGGGGCTGGTCGTAATTTGGCAAGGGCGGCGGCGGCTGATCCGCGTATTCCACGGGTTGAGTGCCGTAGCCGGGATCGTCCGAACCTTGGTCAGCGGTTTGGCGGGCGGGTTGAGCATAGGAGCCACCGGAACTGTGCGGAGCGCTTTGCTGGGCAGTATTGGCCGCGGGTGCGGGCGCGCTTGAATCCGCTGGGGCAAGGTTGGCGGCCGCCGGGTCCGAGGCCTGATCCTGCGCGCTCGTCTGAGTGGTGGCAGCCTGATCCTGACTTTGGGGACATCCGGCCATGAGAAGCGCTGCCGCAGTGGCCAACAACGGCAAAAGTCCAAATCTCTGTATTCGGTTCATTTCACTCTCCAGTGAATTGGACATTATCTGAAGAGTGTGGGCGAAACAGCCCTCTATTGACCATCGCTAAAAATCAATGGCGCGCGGGCGGCGGCAGGGATTGGCCGTGATTGTTGGCCGGCGGGGTGGTGACAGGCTTGCGTTGGTGGGCGGGCTGGACCTTTTGCTGGCAGAGCGGCGAGTCCTGCCCGCGCGCCAGGCCAGCGACGGCATTCTGCGCCGCGCAGAGCCGCTGTTTCATCGCCTCGGCCTCTTTGCCGCTGAGCAGTTGGGTGCGCTCCAGGCCGTTGATCGGGTTTAGATCGAAGCGGTAGACGCTCTCCTCTGGTTTGTCTTTGCCATGGTCGATGTGGCTCCATGTACCCATCAGTTGCCGTCCATTAGGCTCATTCAGCAGCGCGTAGACCTGCGTGAGCGCCACGCCCTGGGCAGGATTCCAGCTCCAGATGGGCGCGGTCCGGCTGCCGCGCATCCAGCGCGCCGTCCACAAATGCTGAGCGAAGTCATAATGAAAGGCGGTAAAGTAGGTCTCCGCCGAGCACTGGTTGCAATCCTCGTACAGAGCGCCCAGCTCGCGCGGTTCGCCCTCGGCCAGCAGCAGCCAGTCGAGCAGGCGCAGGTTGACGCCCTTGATGAGCGGCGTCAGGTTATGGCTGGTGAGCGAAAGGCTCCAGACGGTGAAGCTATCGTCGCTGGGCTGCGATTGCGGCGAGGGACGCAGCGTGGTGATGACCAGCGCCGCGTCGTACTGCACGCCGATCTCGCGGATGGCCGTCCACTTTTCCGCGCCCAGCGATTGCTGGACCCAGACGACGATGTCCCGATCCTGCGGAGAATGAAAGTCCATCCAGCGAAAGGGATCTTGCTGGGCGTTCGAGGGAGTCGCCACGGCCAGCATGGCCGCGACCATGAAGTAGAAGAGCAAAGAGGAAAAGAACCGCATGAATCTAGATATAGCAGAGAGGCATTCAACTTACGCTTTCTTTGCATTCTTGAGGTTTTGCAAGAATGCGGCGAGCGGAGAATGGAGCAAACTGGGTATTCATTCAATTTTAGTCGGTCAGACCTGGAACCTCCGCCGGTTGTGTTAAATTCCTAAATTACTTTTACTTTCAAGCGTTTGAAGGGATGACTCTGGTGGAAATCAGCAAGTTTTAAGAATCCAGATCCGTCGGATGATCCAGTCTTCAAAATTCCGCCATTTTGGGAACTCCACGCCCGCTTGTGCCGATCCTGGAATGGCTTTCACTTGATTCTTCACATTTTCTATTGTCTTCCGTTCTCCTACGCGGGAAGGTTAGAGAGAGCCGACCGTTAGCGTGTGCTAAGCCGGGCGGAGGAGATACGGAGCAAAAGGCGTTGCGGGTTGAGGACGCTGCTCACAGGGAGAAAGGTTGCCATGAGGTTATTGATTGCCGAAGACGACAAAGCGCTGGGATTATTCTTGAGCCGCGGGTTGGAGGCCGACGGGCATCGCGTCCGTTTGGCTTATGATGGGGCGGCCGCGGTGGAGGCATTTCGCCAGGAGTTGCCCGACTTGACCATTCTCGATTTGAATATGCCGATCAAGGACGGCGAGCAGGTGCTGGATGAGGTCCGGGCGATGGATTCGGATCTGCCTGTGCTGGTGCTCACCGCCCGCCAGGAGGTGGACACGCGCGTCCGCTGCCTGGACCGGGGGGCGGACGACTTGATGATCAAGCCCTTCAGCCTGCATGAGCTGCGCGCCCGCTGCCGAGCTCTGTTGCGCCGCAAGCGCGAGGCGCGCCTGCTGCTGCGCGCCGGCGACCTGGAACTGGACCGGCTGGACCACACCGCACGCCGCGCCGGGCAGTCGATCTTGCTGACCAACAAGGAGTTCGCGCTGCTGGAGCACCTGATGCTCAATCGCGGGCAGTGCGTCTCGCGGGTGGAGCTGCTGGATTCGGTCTGGAATCTGGAGCCTGCGCAGACCACAAATATCGTGGATGTGTATGTCAATTATCTGCGCCGCAAGCTGAAGGATCCGCCTCCGGGCCTGTTGATTCGCACGGTGCGCGGGCAGGGCTACTTGGTGCCGCCAGAGACCGATCTGGCGCTGGCCGTGATGCCCGCTCTGGCCGTGCCGGCGATTCTGCCAAATCTTGCCGCTCCAGTCTTTGAAGCGCACTGATTTTTGTTGCAAACTAATTGATCGATCTTCAGGAGAATCTTCATGGCATCCGCAGTTCCTGTTTCATCTCTTCCTTTGACCACCAGTCGCATTCGCCCGCGGACGGCTTTGGTGGCGAGCGCGGACCGCAGCTTTCGCCAGCGGCTCACTGAAACATTGACTGGCCTGCGCTGGCAGGTGCGGGAGGCTGAGGGTGGCGCGCAGGCCTGGGCCGAGGCGGAGTCCGCTCTGCCGGAGGCCGTTATCGTCGATTCCTGGCTGCCCGATCTGGATTTGGCGGAGTTTCTCAAAGACTTCCGCAGTCAATTCCCGGATGTGGATCTGGTGACCGCGGGCGGCTCAATTGCGCAGGAGAGCCCGCGCGGACCCTATCGCCAAGAGTTGCTGTATGCGCTGCGCCGCTCGCAGGACACCGATACGGCGATCTGGAACACGGCGCCGGCGCTGAACAAGCCGAATCCTCCGCTGGATGCTGCCTGGCCGGTCGCCGCGCTGCCCAGCCATGCGCCGTCGGCCTTTCCGCCGCAAAGCGTGACCGCGGCGGCGATCCATCCGCAATCTGCTCCCCCGCGTAGCACGCCGGCTGCGCATCCTGCCGTCGTGTTGGAACAGGCTTCCAGCGAGCGTTTGCCAGAGCTGATCGGCAACGCCCCTTGCATGCTGGAGGTCAGCCGGCGCATTCGCTTGGTGGCGCCGCGCTCGACGCCGGTGCTGATCGAAGGGCCGACTGGCTCAGGCAAGGAGATTGTGGCCGAGGCTCTTCATCGGCTCTCGACGCGCAGTCGCAAACCCTTTGTCGCCATCAATTGCGCGGCGATTCCTGAAGCGCTACTTGAAGCTGAACTCTTCGGCCACACGCGTGGGGCCTTTACCGGCGCGGTGCAGGGGCGCGTCGGGCGGATCGAGGCAGCGGATGGGGGCACGCTCTTTCTGGATGAGATTGGTGAGATGCCGCTGGCGCTGCAATCGAAGCTGCTGCGCTTTGTCGAGTGCGGCGAGTTGCAGCGGGTGGGCGACAATGAGACGGTCAAGGTGGATGTGCGGATTATCGCCGCCACCCACCAGGCACTGGCGCAGCAGACCCAGTCAGGACTATTCCGTTCGGATCTCTACTATCGGCTGGCGGTCTTTTTGATCCGCACACCGTCCTTGGCCGAGCACAGCGAGGATCTGCCGCTATTGATCAATCATTTTCTGGCGCAGATGGGGCGCGATGCGCCGATCAAGCGGGTAGAGCCGAGCGCGCTGGCCAAGTTGGCCGCGCATGACTGGCCGGGCAATGTCCGCGAGTTGGAGCATGTGTTGGAGCGGGGCGCGATTCTGGCCGGCGAAGAGGCCGTGCTGACGACGCGGGAAATTGATTTCGGGCTGGCGATGAACTAGGGGTTCCAGGTTTCCCAGGTCCCAAATTCGGGATCTGGGGCACCCGCAGTTTCTTGCTGAAGGAGGAATAGGATGCAGATTGAAACCCAACTCAGCGACCAGATTGGCCGTTATCTTGATCTGGCGACCAGCGAGGCCAAGCTGACCGCGGCAAATATGGCCAATATCGATACTCCGGGCTACCGGGCGATGGGCATGGACTTCGAGGCCGAGATGCGGCAGGCGATGACCCAAGTGGAACAGGGGAAGGCGGCGAGTCCGGTGCGGCTCAAGGCCGTGGACGGGCTGATTGCGCGCCCGGACGGCAACAATGTCTCGATGGACCGCGAGGGCCTGAACCTGGCCGAGGCGCAACTGAAGTTCCGGATCGGCGTGACCCTGATGCGCAGCGAGAACCAGCGTGTCTTGGATGCGATCCATGCCGACAGCAAGTAGGTTGGAAGGCCGCGTGCAACGATTCATCGCAGAGAGAAGGGTCAAAAATGAACCTCTTTGCGATGATGGAGACTTCGGGCAGCGCCATGCAGGCCGAGCGGATGCGCGCTGAGGTGGTGGCAGCCAACATGGCCAACGCCGAGACGACGCGCACGGCCACGGGCGGAGGCGCGTACCATCGCCAGCATGTGGTCTTCGCCGCCAATGCGAATGACCCAGAGTTTGCCAATACATTCAATGCGATAGCTGGCAATAGTTCAACCAATACAACCAGTCTTGCCGCGGCCACTACTCTTCCATTTGATTTGACGGGGTCGGCATCCGCGCCGCCGGGCGTGCATATTGCGGCGGTGGTCGAGGATACCTCGCCTCCGCTGAAGCGCTATGATCCGGGGCATCCGGATGCGGGGCCGGATGGGTATGTCTCATATCCAGACATTAACCCTCTCACAGAGATGGTGGACCTGATGGGGGCGACACGTGCATATGGTCTTAATAGCTCAGCCGTACAAGCCGAAAAGGGCATGATTACCTCGGCCCTGGAGATAGCCAAGTCGTAAGCGCTGATGGGGAGGCTTACGGCTCCGGCGCAGGTTGGAACGATGGAAACCAAGCAAGTATGCAGTAGGGAGAAGAGATGATATCCGCAATTAGTCCCATGACATCCGCCGCACAGGCTCTGCAAGGCCTAAGCAGCGCGGTCGCCTCCACTTCCGGCTCGGCGGCGGGCGTTTCGGGCGCTTCGCCGACGCCGTTCTCGGAGTTATTGACCGATGCGGTGGGCCAAGTGAACCAACTGCAGACGCAGGCGCAGACGGCAGTGTCCGGATTGATGTCCGGCTCCGGGGTGGACGTGCATCAGGCGATGATTGCCACGGAAAAGGCGAGCATGGCCTTCGATCTGGCGCTTTCGGTGCGCAACAAGGCGGTGCAGGCCTACCAGTCGGTGATGGGAATGCAGTTTTAAGGCAGTTCTCAGTTGTCAGTTCACAGTTCTCAGTTGCTTGGAGAAGCTGTTTCAAAACTTGACTTTCACCACACATCGCTATCAGTTGCTGAGAACTGAGAACTGAAAACTGAAAACTAAGAACTTGGAGAAAACATGGCCGCCGGAACACAGTTGCAGAAGAGCGCGCAAGTAATACCTGGACAGCCCCAGTTGGCTGACCGGCTCGCTGGACTGTGGGGACGGGCGCGGGTGCGCTGGGCGCAGATGTCGCCGGCGCAGCGGGTCTGGGCGCTGGTGGCGGCGCTGCTGCTTGCGGCAGTGATCGGATTTCTGGCCTGGTACGGCCTGCGCACCGACTGGCGTACGCTTTACGCGGATCTGGACCCGGAGGATGCCCGCCAGGTGGGGCAGGTTCTGGTTACCGCGCAGATTCCCTTTGAACCAACAGCGAATGGGTCGGGGATTATGGTTCCGGCGGCGCAACTGGACAAAGCGCGCCTGGTGACGGCGGCCAAGGGGCTGAAGAGCGGGCGGCTGGGCTTTGAGATCTTCGACAAGCCCAACTGGGTGGGTTCGGAGTTCGACGAGCAGGTCAATTATCAGCGGGCGCTGGAGGGTGAGCTGGAGCATACGGTTGGCTCGCTTTCTGATGTCGCGTCGGCGCGGGTTCATCTGGTGATGCCGCACGACTCGCTTTTTCGGGAGACGGAGCGGCCGGCCAAGGCCTCGGTGGTGCTGAAGCTGCGCCACAGGACGCTGGCCGACGGTGAGGCGGAGTCGGTGCGCAACCTGGTGGCTTCGGCCGTGGATGGCCTGACCCCGGATCGTGTGGTGCTGGTGGATGCGGCTGGAAACCTGCCCCTCGGTCCCAAGAGCGCCGATACGCTCCGTTTGAGCGCCGAAGAGGCATTGGAGCAGAAGCTGGTTGCGACGCTGGAGCCGGTGACCGGGGCGGGCAACGTGCGCGCCTCAGTGACGCTGGAATATAACCCCGCCGCGACCGAAGAGACGCAGGAGAACTTTGACCCGGACCAGACGGTGACGCTGTCGATGCAGCGCACCGAGCAGAGCTCCGGCCCGCAGCCGGTGCCCGCCGGAATTCCCGGCACGGCCTCGAATGCGCCCAACTCGCAGGCGTTGCCTGTCTATCCGCAGACCACGTCTTCGCCGCAGACCGCCAAGAGCGAGTCGGGAACTTATGGCGCCTCGAAGACGGTGCGGCACATAATCGAGGGGCCGGGAAGCGTGCGGCGGATGACGGCGGCGATTGTGGTGAACGACCGGTTGATGCAGGCCGCGGGCAAGGGCAAGGCGGCGCAATGGCAGCCACGCTCGGCCGAGGAGTTGCGCAACCTGACCGCGCTGGCGCAGGCATCGGTGGGCTATCAGCCCTCGCGCGGGGATCTGTTGCAGGTTTCGGATCTGGCCTTTGAGGACAACCGCTTGCAGCAGCCGCTGACGATGCCGGGGCAGATTCTGGCAACGGCCGAGGGTTCGCCGGTGCTGGTGAAATACGCGGCCCTGGTGGCTGGCATTTTGATTGTGGTGGCCTTTGGGGTTCGTCCCGCGGTGCGCCGCGCCCGTCCCGGCGCGGCGCTAGCGGAAGCTGCCAAGGGAGGAATCAAGGAGTTGCCGGGAGGCACGGAGGCCTCGCCGGTTAAAGTCTTGAAGCCGTCGGAGCCGGTCGAGATGGATCCGGAGAGAATCCGGGCGCAGGAGATCTTCGAGCAGGTTTCCGGCCATCTGAAACGAGAGCCCACGCAAAGCTCCCGGCTGCTACAGAGCTGGATTCACTCCGATTGATAGGGAAGGGCTGCGATAAAGGTCGAGCAGGGCAAAGGAAAGGGATCAAGTTTTGGCCGAAGATGCAAATCAGCGACGCCAACTGACGGCGAGTATGAGCGGGTTGCGCAAGGCGGCGGTTCTGCTGGTGGCCGTGGGTGAGGAGTCCGCCAAGGAGATTCTGCGCGCCTTGCCGGAGGTGGATGTGCAGCGGCTCACCGAAGAACTGGCCGATCTGCGCGGCATCACGCCGGAGATGTCGGCCGCAATCCTGGAGGAGTTCTGGGAGCTTCTGGAGACGCAGGGCTTTGTGATGCACGGTGGCCTGGACTATGCCGCCCGGCTGCTGGAGGAGACCTTCGGCAAGACGCGCGCCGACGACCTGCTGATGCTGGTGCGGCGTTCGCAGGAGGCGGCGCAAGGCAATCTGGCCAAGCTGCAGCGCACCGATCCGCAGCAGTTGGGCAAGCTGCTGGACAGCGAGCATCCGCAGACCATCGCGCTGGTGCTGGCCCACCTTGATCCGCGCCGCGCCTCGCTGGTGCTGGACAATCTGAGCGAGGACCACAAGGTGCTTTCGATCCAGCGGCTTGCCGAGATGCGCCAGTTTTCTCCTGAGATGGCGCAAAAGGTGGCGCATATCCTGCACCGGCGCCTGGAAAATGTGGGGGACACGGCGCGCAAGAGCTACTCCGGCTTCAAGGCCGTTGCCGATCTACTGAACCGGCTCAATGCCGAGGAGTCGAAGAAGATTCTGGAGACCATCGAGGATGGGCAGCCGGAGCTGGCTTTGGCGATCCGCAATCTGATGTTTACCTTCGAGGATCTGGTGACGGTGCCGCCGCAAACCATCCGCGAGATCGTCTCCGGCGTGGACAAGCGGCAACTGGCTCTGGCCTTGCGCGGCACCAAGGATGAGTTGCGCGCCCAGATCTTCAAATCGATGAGTTCGCGCGCCGTGGAGATGCTGAAGGAGGATATGGAGGTTCTGGGCCCAGTGCGCTCGCGCGAAGTGGCGCAGGCGCAGCAGGAGATTCTCAACCTGGCGCGTCGGCTGGAGGCCGAGGGCAAGGTGGTTCTCAAGCTGGAGACGGGCGACGAGATGATGGCGTGACAGTGGTCAGTGGTCAGTGGTCAGTGGTCAGTGGTCAGTGGTCAGTGGTCAGTGGTCAGTGGTCAGTGGTCAGTGAAATTTTTCGTGGAAATTACAAAAAGTCAAGCATTTTCTTTAGGTTACCGAGTTTGCTCACTCGAACGGTAGCAACTGTTCACTGACCACTGTTCACTGACCACTGAAAGGGGATTCGTGGCGCAGACGGAAGCGGCAACGCGCAAAAGCGCATTCAAGCGCATCGAGGTCTTCGAGTACGCCTCTGGCCCCGACGCGCCTGCGTTGCCGGAGTGGGGTGGATGGGCGGAGGGCGAAGAGTCTGCTGCGCCCAAGGCACCGGAGCTTCCACCGAACGATGCCGGAATCGGAGCCGCCGAAGCGCGAATACGCGCCGAATTCGAGAAGCGGCTGACCGAGGAAACGCGCCGCTCCTTCGAGACTGGGCGGGAGCGAGGCCGACAGGAGGGCCGCCAGACGGAGCACGAGATGCAGGCCGCCGCCCACGCCGAAACCGAAAAGGAGCGGGCGCGGCAGGCCGCGCATCTGATCGAGAGCTTTACCCAGGAGCGGGACCGCTTTCTACATTCCGTCGAACACGAGGTAGTGAAGCTGGCGCTGGCGGTGGCGGCGCGGATTCTGCGGCGCGAGGCGCAAATGGACCCGCTGCTTTTGACCGGAGCAGTGCGCGTGGCCTTGGGGCAGCTCTCCGGATCGACTCAGGTGCGGCTGCGCGTTCCCCCGGCTGAACTCGATTTGTGGACAGAGGCCGTTGCCCTGCTGCCTAAATTGGCAGTGAAGCCGACTGTTTTGGCCGGGGAGGGGATGCGCTTGGGCGATTGCGTGATCGAGACCGAGATGGGCACGGTGGACCTGGGGATTCGCTCGCAACTGGGCGAGATTGAGCGCGGATTCTTTGATCGCGCCGGCGGCCTTCAATCCCCAAAAAACAAGGAAGAAGACGCCGAGATGGCCGGTGTGGCCGCAGGTTCTGGCCGGGAGAGCAGCGGATGACGCAGATTTTGGAGCGCTACTTCAAGCGGATGCAACGCGGCCAGCCCTGGCGCTGGCGCGGGCAAGTTCTGGAATCGGTGGGGCAGACGATTGAGTCGTCGGGTCCGCTGGCCTCGGTGGGCGAGTGCTGCGAGATTCAAGATCAGTTTGGAGGCGCGCATCTGGCGGAAGTGATTGGCTTTCGCGGCTCCAATGTGCTGTCGATGCCGGTTGAAAGCACGGAAGGCATCCGCTATGGGAATCGCGTGGAGGCTTTGGGGACTACTCCCGAGATCGAAGTGGGTCCGGCGCTGATGGGCAGAGTATTGAATGCGCTGGGTGTGCCGATGGACGAGGGACCACGGCCTGCCGTCTTGCAGACGCTGTCTTTGGAGGGCGTAGGGCGGCATCCGCTGGACCGGGTGCCGATCAAAACGCCCCTGGGCACGGGAATTCGCGTTCTGGATGCTCTCTTGACCGTGGGCCGGGGACAGCGGGTGGGCATCTTTGGCGGTTCGGGGGTGGGCAAGAGCACGCTGATCGGTATTATGACCCGCAACACCGAGGCGGATGTGACGGTGGTCGGCCTAGTGGGCGAGCGAGGCAGGGAAGTCGTCGAGTTCCTTGAGGATTCGCTGGGCGAGGCGGGTCGGGCGCGCTCGGTGGTGGTGGTTTCCACTTCTGATCAATCGCCGCTAATGCGCATGCGGGCGGCTTTGTCGGCCACTACGATTGCCGAGTACTTTGCGGCGCAGGGCAAGCACGTGCTGCTGGTGCTGGATTCACTGACCCGCTTTGCGATGGCCGCGCGGGAGATTGGCCTGGCGGCAGGGGAACCGCCTACTAATAAAGGGTACACGCCTTCGGTCTTTTCCCGTCTGGCGAAGCTGGTGGAGCGCACCGGGCAGTTCCGGGTGGGCTCGATCACCGCCTTTTATACCGTGCTGATGGAGGGCGACGACCAGCAGGATCCGATTGTGGATGCGGTCCGCTCCTTATTGGATGGCCATGTGGTGCTCTCGCGGACGCTGGCTGCCGAAGGCTGGTATCCGCCGATTGAGCTGCTGGACTCGATCAGCAGGCTGATGCCGGCGGTGACGCAGCCCGCACACCGCGAGCAGGCGGCGCTGATGCGCAAACTGTTGGCGGTCTACCACCGCAGCGAGGATTTGGTGCGCATTGGAGCTTACAAGCCGGGATCGGACCCCGATCTGGACCGTGCGCTGCGTGCGCGGGGAGCGATGCGGGCCTTCATGACGCAGGATTCACGCGAGCATGTGCAATTTGGCGATTGCGTGCGCCGGCTGGCCCAGTTGGCGGCGGAGGTTTAACCATGGCCGTTAGCCGCGCGTTGCGCCGCCTGTTGCGTATTCGTGAGCTTGAAGAAGAGCAGAACCGGCTTGTCCTGGAATCAGCTTCCGGCGAGCTGAATCGTCTGGAACAAACTCTGGTGGCGGCCTTCGAACGGGAGCGCCAGGGGCGAAGGATGGTCGAGTCCAGCGCTCGCAGCAACCAATTGATGGATCGGTTTGCGGGCTTGGAAGAGACGCGTTCGGCAGGCCTTTATGTGGTTGCGCTCGGCCCCAGAATCGACGCCAAGCAAGAAGAGGTCGCGGTGCGCCGCCAGGAGTTTCTTGCCAAAAGGGTGGAACGCCGTCAGGCCGAGACGCTGATTGAAGAGACCGAGGCGTTGGAGGCCATCGAGGCCGGCCGGCGCGGCCAGCAGTCGCTTGACGACTGGTATAATTCGCGGCTCTATCGTAAAGACGTAAATCTGGAACAACGTCAGCCCTCAACGACCGAATTCGCCGTGCTTGCGGATGAAGACTGGAAAACCCAATCTGAGATTGCTGACGCCGAGCGCGAAAAAACTTCAGTGCAAAACAGCTCTAACCGCTAAGAGTCTTCCTGAAATGGAAATGCCGGTCCCAATCCTGACAATGCTCTAACCCTTAACTGTCGCGCTTTGGCACACTGTCTGCTATCTCTTCTTGCATGACCGCTGCAGCAGGAATCGAGATCGGAACGGGCGCAAGCACGGCGCTGGGGATGAGCAAGGCTTATGGCGCGAACCCTGGCATCCTCGCGGCTGGAACGGCAGCATCACTCTTCGCTTCATCGACAGCCACCGCAGGGCAGGACTTTCGCACGGGCTTGCAATCGCTGCTTGCCGCGTTAGGGCAGGTTACCGACTCCGCGGCAGGGTTGACCAGCGGCACGAGTTCGTCCTTGATTTCATCATCTGGTTCAACGGCGAGAGCGGGAAGCTCTATCCAGACGAATTCAGCGCAGGCGGCGGGAACTGCCTCGCTCCAGGAGCAGGGACTGGCAACACAAAAGGACGCAACCGGCAAAGAGAGGTTAGTTTCCGCTCAGGCAGAACCTGCGGCGTCAGCGAACCGGTCGCCCGCCGAGACGGCTCAAGCAGAACTGAAGTCCAAATCAGAAACCTCAAAATCGGAAGAAAAGAAAACAATAACGAAATCGGCGAATGTGTCTTCTGCAACTTCACAGGGGAGTGATTCCATCTCTTCCGTGCAGTCGGCGGGGATTGCGGCCGTAACTTTGCCGGAGACTCTCTCGATAGCCAATGCCGTATCGCCACAGTCTGATCCGGTGCTTGCCGTTGCTGGTTCAGCTTCTTACAGTTCGGGAGGAACAACGTTGTCCGCGCAGACTGCGCTCACTCCGGCAAGTCTTCCGACAACCACAGCGGCTGGTTTCGCAACTGCTTCGGGGGCTTCTTCTCCATTAGACTCCAAGGCAGCCAGCGGATCGAGGGAAGCGACGGATAGCGCCGCGCAGCAGGGGACAGAACTGGATAAATCGACACTGATGCCGAAGCAGACTTCGACGGCTTCGGATTTGGTTGCCTCAAGGAAGAGCGGATCAAGCGAAGAAGTTTCTCATGCGACGGAATTGCCGGACACCAGAGAGAATGCCTCGCTGGCGGGAATGCCGCTTGTTGCAAGCTCTGAGCCAGTGGAGACGGTCGAATCTGGCCAGGTGCAGCCGCAACTGAGTCAGATTTCCGCTCAATCCGCCCAGCAAACGCCGAATGTCATCTCCGCGCCGGAACCTGTGCAGTCGATCGCTCCGAGTCAGCTTCCCATTTCCGCGGTGACAGCGAAGTCAGTGAGCGCTCCGGCTCTCAGCGAGCCGGTCCAAGCTGCAAATTCAGCTTCGGCGGTTGCATCTATCCATGGCACAGCTTCGACAGATATTTCGAGCCAAAATGAGGTTGAGAGGGTAGATCCGGGGCCGCAGGGGTCTGTGCCTCCGAGCGCACCGTCGAAAGCGAATCTTAGTCTTACAGAAAGTCAGAATTCAATTTTGGAGGTTGCAGCAAACTCCAGTCTGGCTTCGGCAGCAACAACAAGCCAGAGCATAACACCGGCGACGCAACTTACTCCAAATGAGCTTCAGTCAATTGATCCAGGACAGAGCAATCTTCAAAACTCATCAGAAAAACTGAGTGCCGCTTCCGAGATTCCGGTTGGCCTAAGTCCTGCGCCAGCGGTTCAACCACTTCAGAATCTCTCTTCGGCCTCCAACTCGGGGCTGATCGGTGGGCAAAGCCTTGCGGCGAACGAGTCTTCAACCGAGTCAAAGGCCTTCGCTTCAAAGCCAGTAATGGAGACCGTTCCACAAGCCAATCCGACTTCCATAATTTCTGCCGCTCAGAGCGCAACTGCCGCGGTTGAGCCAAGTCAGGTTGAGACTTTGACTGCGGCTCTGGGAACGGATGCGGAGCAGGGGAAAGTGCCGGCGGCGACTGAACGTTCTGTAACAGCTCAAAGCTCTGCGGTTCACGAGGATCTGCCGAC
>Ga0224559_1000362_pt1 | contig 31611 bp, 26 predicted proteins | sample 714S33034metaG_FD_180676 | JGI IMG/M metagenome (GOLD analysis project Ga0224559, IMG submission 180676) | Peat soil microbial communities from Stordalen Mire, Sweden - 717 S3 30-34 | ecosystem: Environmental > Terrestrial > Soil > Wetlands > Peat | place: Sweden: Norrbotten County, Stordalen... | reverse complement strand
CTACAGTGACATTGAATCTGTGTTGGGCATTGAGCAGCAAGTTCATGCGCATCCCTGGACACGCGGAAACTTTATTGATGCATTAGACAGCCAGTACGTATGCAAGGTAGCCGAACTGGACGGTGAGATGATCGGCTATGCAGTATTAATGCAAGGCGTGGACGATGCCGAACTGCTGGACATTGGAATTGCAGCCCCGCAGCAAGGCAAAGGTCGTGGACGAAAACTGTTGCAAGCGATGCTGGCGATCACTCACGAACTCGGCAAACAAAGGGTAGTGTTGGAAGTAAGAGCTTCAAATAGGGTTGCAATTGCACTCTATCGCGGTATGGGTTTTGTCGAAATCGGTTTGCGCCGCGACTACTATCCGGTGGAAAATAGCGGACGCGAAGATGCGATCCTAATGGGGCGGACGGTGTGAATATTCGAGATGAAGCAGTTTTGCGTGAATTTAATCTTTACCCGTTATGGGTCGGGAAAGATTTGCCGCCACCTTTGGTGAGGGATACTCAGGGGACTTCAGTAGCGCCAAGTGTGTTAACGCAAGTTGGCGCTGATCCTTTAACTATAGAACTTAAAACAGCTCCTTCAAGAGATACAGAGAAACAAAAAACCGAGCCTGTCTTGTTTCGCAAGAATAGCGAAGACGCCGATTGGCCCGCGCTTAAGCAGCACGTGCAAGATTGCACTGCCTGCAAATTGCGCCCAGGATGCACGCAGACGGTGTTCGGTGTGGGTGATCAAAAAGCCGAGTGGTTATTTGTCGGCGAAGGCCCCGGCGCAGACGAAGATGAACAAGGTGAGCCATTTGTCGGGCAGGCAGGCAAGTTACTGGATAATATGCTGGCGGCGATCAAACTCAAGCGCGGTCAAAATGTGTATATCGCCAATGTCGTTAAATGCCGCCCACCTAATAACCGCACACCGGAAGCCGATGAGATTGCGCAATGCTTGCCGTATTTACAGAGGCAGATCGCGCTGATAAAGCCCAAGCTCATCGTTGCGCTCGGCAAGACTGCGGCCACTGCATTACTGGGGCGCGATGCTACATTGGGGTCTCTGCGCGGCACGATCCATGAATATCAGGGGATTCCGCTTATTATTACTTACCACCCGGCTTATCTATTGCGTAGTCCTGCTGAGAAGGCCAAAGCCTGGCAGGATTTATGTTTTGCGGTAGCCACTTATTCTGCGTAATTTTTCGATGGACAATTGAAAGAAGGAAGTAACGTGGATGAATTAAAAGTTTTGGTCGTGGAAGACAGCAAAGTCACCATGAAAGTGTTGTGCGGTTATTTGGGGAAGATGGGAATCATCCCTTTGACTGCTGAAACAGGCGCGCTGGCGATTGATATTTATCACCGTGAACAGCCGGACATTATTTTGCTCGATGCGCAGCTTCCCGATATTGACGGTTTCGATGTGGCGCTGAAAATTCGCGCGATGGAAAAAATCGAAGATTGGACAGCGATCATCTTTTTGACCAGCATGACCAAGGACGAAGATTTGGAGCGCGGTATTGAAGTGGGGGGGGACGATTATTTGCTCAAGCCGATCTCCGAGGTCGTGCTGAACGCAAAAGTGAAAGCTATGCTCCGTCTGGTAGAAATGCAGCGCACACTGGTGCATGTGACTGAGCAGTTGAACGAGGCAAATGCAAAGCTGCAAAGACAGTCGGCTACAGACGGGTTGACAGGAATCCCCAACCGCCGCATGTATGACGAACAGTCGATACGTGAATGGCGGCGCTGTGAGCGTATGAAAAAACCGCTGGCACTGGTAATGATCGATGTGGACAATTTTAAATTGTTCAATGACAGGTATGGACACCAGGTTGGTGATGAATGTTTGAAGGCGGTTGCCTCTCAAGTGGGGAAGGCAGCTCCGCGTGCAACAGATTTGGCCGCACGCTATGGAGGTGAAGAATTCGTGATCGTGTTGGGCGAGACGGATACCGACGGGGCCAAATGGATCGCCAATCGTTTGCGCCAACAAGTATCGGATTTGAAGATTCCGCATTACGCGACCGAGTCACGCCACGTCACCATCAGTTGCGGCGTGGCATCGGTTATTCCGGATGGAAAAAGTTCTTTGGATATCCTGCTAAAGTCCGCCGATTTTGCATTGTATCAGGCAAAAGAATCCGGGCGGGATCGGGTAGGGGCAGGGCAGTACGGTGTGATTGAGAAACAGCTTTTCTAGGGAACTGTTTGCTGCGGGAATGGTTGGATCGCGTAACTATCAGACCAAGTTTCGATTAAGCCTGACCTGATAGCGGCGGTGTTGCAGGTAGGTTTTACCTCAGTGATGCATTGAGCGCATCAAGGGCTTTGCTACCGGGGCAAAGATAAGCATCACGAAGCTGGTTAAGCGGCTTTTCGACCGTATTCAGATGTCGGTGCAGATCCTCTGAATTTTCATCAACGTACAAAAGTCCGGTGACAATTTCACCCAGCGCATGCCGCTCCTGTAAATGGTTCATGGCGCCGACGCGGTCGGACGGGTCGTAGTCCGTGCCCAGCTTGCGCAGGTGCAGGATTGATCCGTCATGTTGCACAACCCGGCGCAATGAGCCGGGCGGATACGAGGCATTGATCTGGTCGCGCGGCAGGATGAAGTCGAGGCGGTTTACTGCCTCGTTATGCTCGCGCACATAGTCATAGCTTTTGGTCGAGCCGGCATGGTTGTTGAACGTTACGCAGGGGCTGATGATATCGATGAAGGCCGGACCACGGTGGCGCAATGCACCTTTGATGAGCGGGATCAATTGTTCCTTGTCGCCGGAGAAGCTGCGTGCGACATAAGTGGCGCCCAGTTGCAAGGCAAGGGAAACCAGATCAATCGGCGTATCGCTATTCACGACACCGCGCTTGTTTTTTGAGCCTTTATCGGCAGTGGCCGAGAATTGACCTTTGGTCAGGCCATAGACTCCGTTGTTTTCGACCAGATAAGTCATATTCACACCGCGCCGCATGGCGTGGGCGAACTGGCCGATACCGATCGAGGCGGAGTCGCCGTCACCGGAAACGCCCAAATAGATTAGGTCACGATTGGCTAATGCTGCACCGGTGAGCACCGATGGCATCCGTCCATGCGTGGTATTAAAGCCATGCGAAGCGCCCAGAAAGTAGTCCGGCGTCTTGGACGAGCAACCGATGCCCGAGAGCTTGGCTACCCGGTGCGGTTCGATGTCCAGATCGAAACAGGCTTGTACGACGGAGGCGCTGATCGAGTCGTGTCCGCATCCGGCACAAAGCGTCGAAATGGCGCCTTCATAGTCGCGGCGGGTATAGCCCCGCGCATTTCTGGGTGCGTCAGCTTGCAGCAGTTTGGGTTTTGCGAGATAGGTCATGAGGCCACCTGTTTGCGGATCGGAGTGATTTTGTGTTCGGAAAGTGCGTTGCTGATCTTGCCGGAAATGAAGCGGGCAGTGATCGGCGTACCATCATAGTGCAGAACGCGTATCAGACGTTTCGGGTCGATTTCGCCTTCGTTGATCAACAGCATGCGCAACTGCCCGCTTTCGTTCTGCTCGACGACGAAGACGTAATCATGCGCATTAACAAAGTCGATGACTTCGTCGGAGAAGGGGAAGCCGCGTACCCGCAAGGTGTCCACATGGATACCCTGTGCTTCGAGCAGCGCATAAGCTTCTGCCATGGCCGGACTCGTTGATCCGTAATAAATCGCGCCATAACGGGTAGGCTGTGATGCGGACTGAAGAATCGGGGCAGGCACCAGTTTCTTGGCTGTCTCGAATTTGCGCCGCAGACGCTCCATGTTGTAAATGTAGTCCGTGCCGACTTCGCTGTACTTGGCGTAAGCATTGCGCGTAGTGCCACGACTGAAGAAGGCACCCTTGGTCGGATGCGTTCCGGGGATGGTGCGATAGGGAATGCCGTCGCCATCCACATCAAGGTAGCGGCCGAAATTTTTGCCGGACTCCAGCTCTTCGGCGGTCATGACCTTGCCGTAATCATAGCGGCGCTGGTCGTCCCAGTCGAAGGGTTTGCACAAGCGGTCATTCATGCCGATGTCAAGATCCAGCATGACCAATACCGGTGTTTGTAAACGATCTGACAAGTCGAAAGCCTGTGCGCCAAACGTGAAACACTCGTAAGGGTCTTCCGGGAACAGCAGCACATGCTTGGTATCGCCGTGCGAGGCGTAGGCGCAGGCAATCAGATCGGACTGTTGCGTGCGCGTCGGCATCCCGGTGGACGGGCCACCGCGCTGTACATTGAAAATGACGATCGGTACCTCGGCAAAATAGGCGAGACCGAGAAATTCCTGCATCAGCGAAATACCCGGACCGGAGGTCGCCGTGAAAGCGCGCGCGCCATTCCACGCCGCACCAATCACGATGCCGATCGCAGCCAATTCGTCTTCGGCCTGAACCAGCGCATAACGCGCTTTGCCGTTGTCCGGATCGGTGCGGTATTTGCGGCAATAACTACCGAAAGCCTCGATCACGGAGGTTGATGGCGTGATCGGATACCAGCCCACCACTGTAGCGCCACCATAGACGGCGCCCAGACCGCAGGCATCGTTGCCATTCATAAAGATCTTGTCGCCAACACTATTGGAGCGTTCCACCCGCAAACCGATCGGGCAGGGCAGATTTTCTTTGGCATACGTGTAGCCCAACTTCAGCGCGTTGAAGTTGGCATCAATCAGCTTGTCCTTGCCGCGATACTGATCCCCAATCAGTTTTTCTACTGTTGCGAGGTCCATATCGAGCAGCGCTGTGAGTGCGCCGACGTACATGATGTTCTTGAACAGTTGCCGCTGGCGCGGGTCGGTGTATTCGCGATTGCATATTTCAGTGAGGGGAATGCCCAGTACTGTTATGTCATCGCGGAAACGAGAGTGGGGCTGCAACTTGGTCGAATCGTAGAGCAGATAACCGCCCGGCTCAATTTCGGCAAGATCGCGGTCCCATGTCTGCGGATTCATCGCCACCATCAGTTCGCAACCCCCGCGACGGCCTAGCCAGCCAGCCGCCGACACGCGCATTTCGTACCACGTTGGCATGCCCTGGATGTTCGAAGGGAAAATGTTGCGGGGCGCAACCGACACGCCCATACGCATGATGGATCGCGCAAAAAGCTCATTGGCGGATGCCGAACCGGAGCCGTTAATATTGGCGAACTTGATAACGAAATCGTTAATACTTTGAATGGATTTTATGGTGCTCATGTTCTTCTCGCTTCAGTCCCGGCTTCGGCAGTTTGTAGAAAGAATCTCTGGATATCCCAAGCGCCTGTCGGACAACGCTCGGCACACATGCCGCAATGCAGGCAAACATTCTCGTCTTTTACCATGACTCTACCCGTCTTGAGCGAGTCGGAGACATACAGTGCCTGCTTCAGATTTTTAGAAGGCGCCTTCAGACGACCGCGCAGATCTTCCTCTTCGCCGTTGGCAGTAAAGGTGATGCACTCTGTCGGGCAGATATCGGCGCAGGCATCGCATTCGATACAGGATTTTTCAGTGAATACGGTCTCGGCATCGCAATTGAGGCAACGCTCTGCCTCAGAGCAGGCCATGAGCGGATCAAACCCCATTTCAATTTCGAGCTTGATGTCCTTGAGCGCTTTTTCCTGGGATTTCATCGGCACTTTCTTGCGCGCCTCTTCCGAAACCTGATTGTCGTAACTCCACTCGTGAATGCCCATCTTTTGGCTGACCATTTGCGTGATCGGGGAAGGGCGATCCAATAAACTCTTGTTGCGGCATAATAAATCGATGGAAATGGCGGCCTGATGGCCCTGCGCCACTGCGGTGATAATGTTTTTGGGGCCGAGCGCTGCATCGCCGCCGAAAAACACCTTCGGCAGGGTCGATTGCAACGTGGTTTGATTCAGTACCGGCATATTCCACTTGTCGAACTCAAGCCCGATATCCTTCTCGATCCATGGGAAGGCATTCTCCTGACCGATTGCCACCAGCACTTCGTCGCATTCGAGCAAGACATCAGGTTCGTCGGTAGGAATCAGGTTGCGTTTGCCTTTTGCATCATACTCGGCACGCACCTTATAGAATAGAACACCTGTCAACTTGCCGTTGGCATGAACAAATTCTTTCGGCACCAGCATATTAAGAATAGGGATGCCTTCGTGAATAGCATCCTCTTTTTCCCATGGCGAGGCCTTCATTTCTTCAAAGCCGCTGCGCACCACAACCTTGACATCTTCGCCACCGAGCCGGCGAGCGGAACGGCAACAATCCATTGCCGTATTGCCCCCGCCAAGAACAATGACGCGTTTGGAAATTTTGCTAGTGTGGCCAAAGGCAACATTGGACAACCAGTCAATGCCGATATGGATATGCGCTGCTGCTTCCTGACGGCCCGGGATGTCGGCATCGCGGCCGCGCGGGGCACCAGTGCCGACGAAGACCGAATCCCAATTCTGGGCTAGCAGATCACGCAGGCTACCTACCCAATGGTTGAGGCGGGTCTCGACGCCCAGATTAGTGATGTAGGCACATTCTTCGTCAATAACGCTATCGGGTAAACGGAATTTGGGGATCTGGCTGCGTACCATCCCGCCGAGAGATGAGCCGCTGTCAAAGACGGTAACCTGATAACCAAGCACCGACAGATCGCGAGCAACCGTAAGAGAAGCTGGTCCGCCGCCCACACAGGCAATGCGTTTACCATTTTTTTGGGAAGGCGCTTTGGGCAGGCGCTCCTGAATGTCATCTTTCAGGTCGGCGGCAACCCGCTTCAGGCGGCAGATTGCCACAGGTTCTTTGTCAACCCGGCCACGGCGGCAAGCGGGTTCACAAGGCCGGTCACACACTCGACCGAGTATTCCGGGGAATACATTGGAACGCCAGTTAATCAGGTAAGCATCAGAGTAGTGGCCGGCTGCAACCAGGCGGATATACTCTGGAACGGGGGTGTGGGCAGGGCATGCCCACTGACAGTCCACGACTTTATGAAAATATTCGTGGTGGCCAATATTGGTCGGTTTCACGTGCGCTTAGTCTCCAGTCACTTTGGCAATATCAGGATCGGCCAAATGACCGATTTCATTTATTCGTAAAGCGTTAACTATAACACTTTTTTCCATTGTGGTTGAAAGGGTGTTATGCATGAGTGTTAAAATTAATAGTAATAATTGATAATTTAAATGGTGAGGATTTCCCCGGATAAACTAAATGGGTTTCACCGAATTTAAAAATCGGTTAATCTTTGCACCCCACTATTAATGTTCGGTAAATATTTATCATGTCACTGCGAGCGATCATTTTCGATGTAGACGGCACTCTTGCCAATACGGAACGCGATGGTCATCGACCCGCATTTAATGCCGCTTTTGCCGAAGTCGGCTTGTCGTGGCACTGGGACGAGGCTTTCTACGGCACGCTGTTGAGCGTTGCCGGAGGTCAGGAACGGATTGTTTACTACGCGGAGCATTACGATAAAGCAACTGCTGCGCGGTCCGATTTTCAGGAACTGACACTTCGAATACATGAATTAAAAACACGGAATTACCAGCGATTACTGGCTGCCGGGGCAATACCCTTGCGTGCCGATCTTGGCCAATTGATCTGCGATGCCCGTACTGAAGGGTTACGGATAGCCATTGCTTCAAGCTCCAAATTGGAAAACGTTGTCGGCCTTATACGCTCGAATCTGGGGCAAAATGCCGATGCCTGGTTTGATGCAATTGCTTCGGGCAGTGTGTCTGCCGCCAAAAAACCTTCGCCGGAAATTTACCAATGGGTTTTACGCCAGCTAAACCTGCCGCCACGGGACTGTTTGGCTGTGGAGGACTCCTCCCACGGGTTGGCTGCCAGTCTGGCAGCGGGAATTCCGACTGTCATTACGGTGAACGACTACACTATCAACGACGACTTTGAGGGCGCACGCATGGTTATTGGCGAAACAGATCGCCTTTCACTTGAAAAGTTGCAGCAGTGGCATGCAACGGCGAGTGTGTGATTGCCGACGCTAACTGCGGAGCGCAGCTTCTTTAGGTAAACGCCATATGGGTAGGCGCTCTTACGTGGTCTACCCAGTTGTTGGGTGTTTCGTATAAGCGTACTCGTTCGAGTCGCAGGTCGTTTCCAAAAGTATTGCGATAGGCGTCGTCAAGCAGCTCAAAGGCGACCATCGCCAGATTTTCCGCTGTTGGTATGACATTTAGTACGACAGTTTTGTGATCCGGTAGCGTGTGCAAAAAATCCAAGACCACCTTATCTCCGCGATACACCAGAAAAGCATGATCCCAGGCATCAACTACGCGTTCTTTGGCGATGCGCTTCACATCCGAAAAATCCATTACCATGCCTTGTTCGGAAATACCTTCTGTCGTAATAACATTGCCTGAAAGTGTAATCTGAATGGCATAACGATGACCGTGCAAATGCTTGCATTGGCTATTGTGGTTGGGAATACGGTGTCCGGCATCAAATTCCAGGCGGCGAGTAATATGCATAATATTTTTCTATTGAAATGGGCGGTTTATTCAAGAAAAAGCAGTTAGCCACAAAGAACACCGAGATCACAGAGAAAAACCAGAGCTTTTAACACAATGCCCATTTCACTTGCGGGTGATGCTACGAAATTTGGGTAACTCGCTTCTCTTTCTGTGGCCTCTGTGGCTTGTACTTCGGTTATTAGGATTATAGCTTGAAGCTGCGTACTGCACTTTTAAAGGATTGCAGCAAGCTGGCATCATGCTGGTTTTGGTAGCGCAGTGCAATATATTGCGCAGTGATATTTTGAATTGCAGTCGCGTATTGGGATTTTATTCCGGTAGCACGATTGGCAAAATCTTGCGCTCCTTCATGGGGTGCCCGTTCGAAGCCAACCTTGGCCATTTTTTTGCAGAACTGTTGATAATGCTTTTGTATCTCGTCTGTGTTTCGAAGCTGTAATCGGCGCAACATAAACAGGGTAAATATTCCCACCAGCAACGCGACTCCCCCAAACATATTCATCGCCAGCTTTTGCCAAGTGATGTCTTCCATACCGAGACGCGTCAGGAAAGCAAATTGGCGTTCAGTGTCGTACCCCAATACCCATTGGTTCCATTGATTGGTGAACGCATCAAGATTTAGGCGCAGGTTGAGCAAAAGCGGCGATTGTGTTCGCGCAAAAAAAGGCAAGGCCGCATTGTTTGGCATCGCGGCGCTGAGTCCGTTCCGGATGCGTTCCGGTGCTACGGCGGCAGTGGGGTCGAAACGTACCCAGCCGCGATCTTGCAGCCACACTTCGGCCCAGGCATGGGCATCCGATTGGCGCAGGACATAGTAATCGCCATAACTGTTGTATTCGCCGCCTTGATAGCCGGTGACAACACGAGCAGGAATACCTGCCGCGCGCATTAGAAATACAAAACTGGAAGCATAATATTCGCAAAATCCTTTGCGTGTTTCGAACAGAAAATCGTCCACGCTGTTGATGCCGAGTGGAGGTGGTTCGAGCGTGTATTCAAACGTATTTTGATTGAAATAGGCGAGCGCGGTCTTAATAATTAGTTCATCGCTTGGGTATTGTGAACGCCACTGTGCAGCCAATTGACGGGTTCGCGGATTAAATCCCTCCGGCAATTTGAGCGCACGTTTCATTTGTTGCGGCGGCTCCTCGAGATTGGCAAGATAATCCATCACCGAGGTGACGTTATAACGCAGGCGCGTGTTTACCAGCGATTTGTTCAGTACCTGAAAATCGGGGGCGAAATCGGCAGGAATCGAAATCTTTATCGGCATATCCAATGCGAATAGCCAAGGTTTGTTGTTTGCTTCCAAGGTGACGGTATAGCTAACCGGCTGGCTCACTCTGTCTAACTTGGGCCGTTGCAGCGTGGCGTTGCGGCCGCGTGTCCAGGTTTTACCGTCGAAATCCCACAGTACCGGTCCGCGCCAGTAGAGCTGGTTTTGCAAGGGCGGCTTGCCGGTAAAAGTGACACGGAAAGCGACAGCTTCTGACAACGTTAATTTACTCAAGCTACCCGGTGACATGGTGTCGGATAAGCCGCTGCTACCGTAAGCATCCTGCGGCATCCCCCACAACGGGCCCTGCACACGGGGGAATAGCACAAAGATCAATATTGACAAAGGAATGGCTTGTAACAAAATCGTGGCGGCGATGCGCAGGCGCGGCATAAATTTAATATTGCCTGTCTGAAGATGTACCCAGGTAGCCATGATGACCAGCAAAGTGAACAACATATAAATTGCAGTGGGAATACTTTGCGAGTAGAAAAAGTTGGTAATAATGACAAAGCAGCATAGATAAATCAGCACAGTGGCATCGCGTACTTCGCGTAATTCCAAAAGTTTGAGCGAGCCAAGCAGGATCAGAAGCGTGACGCCGACTTCTCGTCCGAACAGGGTGCGGAAGCTGAGGGCGATGAAGCCAACGCAGATTAGGGTGACGAGCAACAACATCCAGCGCTTGGGCAGCGAATTAGCGGTAGCAGTGAGGTAGGCGCGCCAAGCCAAAAGTACGGCACTTAATGCGCTAACCCATATTGGGAGATGCTCTGCATGCGGCGCACTAACCAGCAGGAGGCAGGCGATTAATCCATAAATAAGCGGGGCGGTGAGTTTCATGGCGCACCAGTGCCAAACAGCGCCAATCTGCGCAGACACTCCGTTCTATGCGATGGATTATTCTGTGGAGCAATTTCACTGTCCGGCAAGCGCAATCCGCATATTAAACCTTGCGCATCTGCATCCAACACCCAGCGTGTGAGTAATTCCAGTTTTCGTTCTTGTGCGATGTTGGGTAACAATGCCCAATCCAGCCAAAGCGTTCGACCCTGTTGCGCAACAAATTGTTTGACCTGCAATCCCTGTTCGCGCGCCAGGGCTTTCCATGCGATGCGGGGCATGGCATCTCCCGCCACGTAGTTGCGCAATCCGGAAAAATCCTCATCGCCTGTAACGGGCAACTTGCCGTTGCCATCTTGTGCGGAAGCATCGGGTAAGGGTTGAGGGTTTGATGGTTTTGGGTAGACCAGGCAACGCACATCAAAATGAAGGTATGTCCAGGCGTGAAAAAGTCCGAAGGGGAAATCCGTGCAAAGCGTTAGCCGCTCGCTATCCAGCCAACCGCGTTTTAAGGCAGGCAAGGCAAGCCGAATCTCCGTATGTTGTTGTGCCGGCAGGTCGAATACTGTGTGATGCCCCGCGTCATCCTGTAAATGAATTTGATGACGAGTCAGCGTGCCGGGGTTGTTAAAATGAAAAACGAAATAGGCCTGCTCGCCGGCAAATACCGGTTCGACATGTCCCGCGCGTATCTCAAGTTGCGCCATGTTGCGAAAGGCGTGCAACATACTCATGCCGCTGGCGGTAGCAAGTAAAAAGGTAAGTATATAGCCCAAGCTCAGGTTGTAATTGATGTCGCCAAGCAGCATCAGCACTAGCACAAAACCGAAGCCGACACCCTGCCGCGTGGGCAGTATGTAGATACGCCGCTGATTAAGCTCTACCGTGCCAGTTTCGACAGTGCGGCGAAATGCCCAATTGCGGAACCGTTGTCTGAATGATTTAATCAATGGGGGGCGAATGTTGCATCAGTCGATTCCTGCAGGAGAAATTCCAAGATGTGCTAAATTTGGATTCTTAATCCTACCTACGTTGCAAAAGTAATGCAATTGTCTATTTAAAGATGAATCAATATTGTCATGTACGTGATGATTTATTTGATTTATTATTAACTATTGAAATATTTAATAATAAATATTAAAACAATTGATTGGCGGAATAATCTGGCTTTATTTAGGCTTCGAGTTAAGAACAAAAAATTAGTTGTAGTACAAGGGTGCTCAGTTTTGTGGGTATATTATTAGATGGGAATAACATACTGCATGTATGTTAAAGGGGATTCATAGCCTGCTTTAGTGGGTTGTCTTCACTCTGTCTGGCAGGCTCATACAATTGGCTTATTTTTTGAAGTTCACACATCGTGCAAAAGGTGTAAGATTACGCACCTTTTTCGGGTTAGTACCAAATGAATAAAAAACGTCCAAAGCATCTCTCGTTACATTTGATTAAGTTACCTCTGGCTGGATTTGTCTCTATTCTTCATCGTGTTAGCGGTTTTATTCTCTTCTTGTCGTTGCCGTTGCTACTGTGGATATTGCAGTCAAGTCTGCGTTCTATCGAGACCTATACCCAACTGACGGAAATCTTGCAATACCCGTTGAGCAAACTAGTAGCTATCGGCTTATTGTGGGCTTTTCTGCATCACTTCTGTGCGGGCATTCGCTATCTTGCCATTGACTTGCACTTGGGTTCCAGTTTGGCCCAGGCACGAGCCAGCAGCAAGTGGGTGTTGGCTGTGAGTCTACTGTTGACTGTGTTGATCGGAGTGAAATTATGCTGAATCGTGTCGTGACTGGCGCGCATTACGGATTGCGCGATTGGTTGGTGCAACGCGTTACAGCCGTTGTAATGGTCTTGTTTGTTTTGTTTGTAGTCGGGGATTTGTTGCTGCAACCCAAAGTCGATTACGACGTATGGACAAGTTTGTTTTCCAATAACGTGACACGTTCCTTTGCGCTACTTTTCTTGCTGAGTCTGTTTTATCACGCATGGATAGGTGCGAGAGATATAGTAATGGATTACGTTAATCCGGCGAGCGTCCGTTTGCTTATTCATGTCTTGGTCATTTTGGCTTTGTTGTTGTACGCCATCTGGTCGGTACAAATTCTGTGGGGTTTCTAGAGATGTCAGTGACAAAGCGTACATTTGATGTGGTTGTAGTGGGTGCCGGCGGAGCGGGAATGCGTGCGGCTTTGCAGCTTTCCCAGGCCGGACTGAAAGTTGCGGTGTTATCCAAAGTTTTCCCGACACGTTCTCATACCGTCGCGGCGCAGGGCGGTATCGCCGCTTCCTTGGGTAACGTCAAAGAAGATAACTGGCACTGGCATATGTATGACACAGTGAAAGGTTCGGATTATCTGGGTGACCAGGATGCGATCGAATATATGTGTCGTGCCGCACCGGAAGTGGTCTACGAACTGGAACACTTCGGTATGCCGTTTGATCGCACGGAAGATGGCAAGATTTACCAGCGCCCGTTCGGCGGTCACATGCAAGATTATGGCAAAACGCCGGTAGACAGAGCATGTGCGGCGGCTGACCGTACCGGACACGCTTTGCTGCACACTTTGTATCAGCAAAATGTACATGCCAATACCAACTTCTTCGTGGAGTGGATGGCGCTCGATTTGATTCGTGATCAGGACGGCGATGTGCTGGGCGTTGTTGCGATGGAAATTGAAACCTCGGAAGTGATGATTCTGCACGCGCGTGCAACGTTGTTTGCCACTGGCGGCGCGGGTCGTATTTTCTCGGCAAGTACCAATGCCTATATTAATACCGGCGACGGCCTCGGTATGGCGGCACGCGCAGGCATCCCGCTCGAAGACATGGAATTTTTCCAATTCCATCCTACGGGGGTCCACGGTGCGGGCGTGCTCATCACTGAAGGTGTGCGCGGTGAAGGCGGATATCTGGTGAATAAAGACGGCGAACGTTTTATGCCGCGTTATGCGCCCACCGCAAAAGATTTGGCCAGCCGCGATGTGGTCGCGCGCGCAATGGCAACCGAGATCAAAGAAGGTCGCGGCTGTGGCCCGCATGGCGACCATGTTATGCTCAAACTGGATCATTTGGGCGAAGATGTCATTCGTCACCGTCTACCGGGTATTCGTGATATTGCGCTTAAATTTGCTCACGTTGATCCGGCCAAGTCTCCCATTCCTGTGGTGCCAACTGCGCATTATATGATGGGCGGCATTCCGACCAATTATCACGGACAAGTCGTAGCGCCGCATGGCACAGCGCCGGAAGACGTGGTACAGGGCTTTTATGCAGTGGGCGAATGTGCCTGTGCATCCGTGCATGGAGCCAATCGCCTCGGGTGTAACTCATTACTCGACCTGATCGTGTTCGGACGTGCTGCCGGTCGCCAGATCATCGAAGATTTGAAGACTAATCCCAATCACAAACCGTTGCCTGCGGATGCGGCAGATCGTTCTCTGGCGAGACTGGCAAGACTGGAAACTCAGAAACAGGGAGAAAGTGTTGCCGAGGTTGGTGCCGAAATGCGCAAAGTAATGCAAGCTCACTGTGGTGTGTTCCGCTTTCCTGACTTGTTGGCCGACGGTGTGAAAAGAATTCGGGAAGTTGCGGAACGTGCGAAGAACACGGTCATCAACGATCAAAGCAAAGTGTTCAACACTGCGCGTATCGAAGCACTGGAGCTGGATAATCTCATTGAAGTCGCGCAAGCCACTATGACAGCGGCTAACGCACGCCAGGAAAGTCGCGGTGCACATGCCCGCGATGACTTCCCCGAGCGTGATGACAAAAACTGGTTGAAGCACTCGCTGTATTACAGTGCAGACCGTCGTTTGGATTACAAGCCAGTGAGACTAAAACCGTTAACGGTAGAAACTTTCCCGCTCAAAGCGCGCGTCTACTAAAAGAAGCTAGGGTTTAAACATGAAATTTAAAATCTACCGCTACAACCCCGACAAAGATACTGCTCCATACATGCAGGAGTACGACCTCAAATTTGAGGCGGGTGACGCTATGTTGTTGGATGCGCTAATGTTGCTGCGGCAGCAGGATGACAGCCTTGGTTTCCGCAAATCATGCCGCGAAGGTGTATGCGGATCGGATGCGATGAATATCAACGGGCGCAATGGTTTGGCTTGTGTCACGCCGCTTTCCACGCTTAAGCAACCTATCGAAATTCGTCCCTTGCCCGGGTTGCCGGTCATTCGCGACTTGATTGTTGATATGTCTCAATTCTTTAAACAATATCATTCAATCAAACCTTATCTGGTGAACAACGATCCGCCGCCGGAAACAGAGCGTTTGCAATCGCCTAAAGATCGTGCCGAACTGGATGGTTTGTACGAATGTATTCTTTGCGGTTGCTGCACGACAGCTTGCCCGTCGTTCTGGTGGAACCCGGATAAATTTGTGGGTCCTTCCGGTTTGTTGCAGGCTTACCGTTTCATCGCTGATACGCGAGACAAGGCGACAGCCGAACGTCTGGATAATTTGGAAGATCCGTACCGTTTGTTCCGTTGCCATACCATTATGAATTGTGCCGATGTATGTCCGAAAGAATTGAACCCGACGCAAGCGATCGGCAAGATAAAAGACATGATGATAAAACGCATCGTATGAAGGAACTGGAACGTGTGCGATGGCGCTGCCGGCGCGGATTGCTGGAACTGGACATCGTACTCGGACGTTTCGTCGAGCAGCACTATGCGGGGCTGAATGAATTGGAAAAAGTGGCATTCGACGTTTTGCTCGACATGCCCGATAATTCCCTGTGGGATATGATTACAGGAAGAGTAGAGCCTCCTCTGGAACTGCAACAAAAAGCACTGTTGGAGAGGCTTAAAGTGGTTTGATCGTCGCAACACAACTAAGGGGTTGAATATGGAAAAGCAGCGCAGCGCAACACTCACACTAGATGATGGACGTAGTCTCGATTTGCCAATCTTGTCCGGGTCACTGGGCCCGGATGTGCTTGATATCCGGCACTTGAATAAGTTGGGTGTGTTTACGTTTGACCCTGCATTCTTCGCGACTTCCAGTTGTACTTCGGCAATTACATACATTGATGGCGACGCGGGCTTGCTTTATTACCGCGGTTATCCGATTGAGCAACTGGCCGAAAAGTCAGATTTTCTGGAAGTGTGTTACCTGCTGCTGAATGGTGAATTACCCGATGCCAAAGAAGGCGCGGAGTTTGTAAATACTGTAAAAAATCACACCATGGTACATGAGCAACTGGTTCGCTTCTTCAGCGGCTTCCGCCGCGATGCTCACCCGATGGCGGTGATGGTGGGAGTGGTTGGTGCACTGTCCGCTTTCTACCACGATTCACTTGATATTCAAAATCCCGAACATCGGCGTATATCAGCGCTGCGTTTGATTGCCAAAGTGCCGACCATTGCCGCAATGGCGCACAAGTATCACACAGGTTTTCCGTTTATGTATCCGAAAAATAATTTCAGCTACGTGGAAAACTTCATGTACATGATGTTTGCAAACCCGGCCGAGGAATATGTTCCCAATCCCGTGCTGGTGCGGGCGCTTGAGCGGATATTTATTCTGCATGCCGACCATGAACAAAATGCATCGACTTCAACGGTACGTTTGGCCGGATCGAGCGGCGCAAATCCGTTTGCCTGCATTGCTTCCGGTATCGCCACCTTGTGGGGTCCGGCGCATGGCGGAGCAAATGAAGCCGCACTTTTAATGCTGGAAGAAATCGGTGACGCTTCACGCGTATCTGAATATGTGCAAGGCGTTAAAGACAAGAAATATAAACTGATGGGTTTTGGTCACCGCGTTTATAAAAACATGGATCCGCGCGCCAGTGTGATGCGCAAAACTTGCCACGAAGTTCTCAAAGAACTCAAGCTTGAAAACGACAAGTTGTTTGCGCTGGCGATGGAGTTGGAAAAAACCGCTCTGAGCGACCCGTATTTTATCGAACGCAAACTCTATCCGAATGTGGACTTCTACTCCGGCATCGTGCTGCGCGCGCTGGGAATTCCGACGAATATGTTTACGGTAATTTTTGCCGTGGCGCGAACCATCGGCTGGATTTCGCAATGGAATGAAATGATCTCGGATCCTGACAATAAAATCGGTCGTCCGCGCCAGTTGTATCGCGGAGCAGTTAAACGGGATTACCCTGCCAAAGGAAAATGTTGATCCTAAATGGCTGAGCAAAATACAAACTCTATGCAAGCGCTGTGGGCTTCCTCACAGCTTTCCGGCGGCAATAACGCTTTTGTAGAGAGTTTGTACGAAGACTATCTTGCCGATCCTTCCAGCTTAACAGAAGCTTGGCGTGCTTACTTCGACGCGTTGCAATCAACAGCGGGCGCGCCTCATGAAGTAGCGCACTCGCCCATTCAACGGGGTTTTGCGGTTTTGCCAACGCGCGCCGCGCAACAGTCAACACAGGGTGGCGATGATCGAAAGCAGTCATCAGTGTTGCAACTTATTAATGCATTCCGATTCCTTGGCGTGCGTGCCGCCGATCTGGATCCATTGAAGCGCTATTCCAAGGCCGAGGTTGCAGAACTGAATCCTGCGTATTACAACCTTCTCGATTCCGATCTCGATACAAGCTTTAATATCGGCTCGCTGGTTGGCGGAGCACGCTTGACTCTGCGCGAGATTCTGCAGCGTCTGCGCAGGATATACTGTGCCACTGTCGGCGCTGAGTATATGTACATCAGCGATATTGCGCAAAAACGCTGGATACAAACCCGCTTGGAAGGGACCGCCGGTGAAGCGGAATATCCGCTGGAAGCCAAGAAACGTATTCTTGAACGGCTTACTGCTGCGGAAGGCCTGGAACGCTATTTGCACACCAAATATGTCGGTCAGAAACGCTTTTCCCTGGAAGGTGGCGAAACGTTAATTCCGTTGTTGCATCATCTGCTGCAACGTGCGGGCGGGCAGGGTGTCAAGGAGTCTGTCATCGGCATGGCACACCGGGGTCGTCTCAATGTGCTGGTCAATACACTGGGGAAACTTCCTGCAACCTTGTTTGCCGAGTTCGAAGGAATTCATCTGGAACATCTCACCTCGGGTGACGTGAAATACCATCAGGGTTTCTCTTCCGACATCGGTACGCAGGGCGGGCCGATGCATGTAACGCTGGCATTTAATCCTTCACACCTGGAGATTGTTAATCCCGTGGTGGAAGGCTCTGTGCGTGCGCGCCAACATCGCCGCAAAGACTTGGAAGGTAAGCAGGTATTGCCTATTTTGTTGCACGGTGATGCTGCTTTTCCAGGGCAGGGGGTCAATCAGGAAACATTTAATCTGTCGCAAACCCGTGGCTACCGCACCGGTGGCACAGTGCATATCATTGTCAATAACCAAATCGGCTTTACCACGTCGGATACGCGCGATACGCGCTCGTCGCTTTATTGTACCGACATTGCCAAGATGGTCGATGCACCTATCTTTCACGTGAATGCGGATGATCCCGAAGCTGTGTTGCGGGTGACTGAAATTGCGCTCGATTTTCGCATGCAATTTGGCAAGGATGTTGTCATCGACATGGTGTGCTTCCGCAAGCTGGGTCATAACGAGCAGGATGAGCCGCTGGTTACGCAACCATTCATGTATCGCTTTATCAATCAGCACCCGGGGACGCGCGCATTGTATGCAAAACGTCTGGTGGAGCAGGGGGCACTTGCAACGGGCGAGCCGGAAGCCATGGTTGCGGATTATCGCCGCGCGATGGACGAAGGCCGTGATCCTTTGCAATCCGCATTGACAGGGCTTAAACATGAGTATGGCGTCAGTTGGTCAAAGTATACTGGCAATGTGCCATGGAATGTTCCGACGAATACCGGCGTGCCGCGTGAGCGTTTGCAACAATTGGCGGAAAGACTGACTGCAATCCCCGAGAATTTCAAATTGCATTCCCGTGTCGAGAAAATCATCGCCGACCGTATCGCGATGGGCAAGGGCGAGTTGCCGATAGACTGGGGAATGGCAGAAAATTTGGCTTATGCCAGTCTGGTTACTGAAGGAAGCCCAATCCGCTTGTCGGGTGAAGATTGCGGTCGGGGTACTTTCTTCCATCGCCACGCCGTTTTGCATGATCAGAATCGCATGCAGTTCGATGTGGGTGATTACATTCCTTTGCAACACATTGCGCCCAAGCAATCCGACTTCATTGTTATTGACTCTATTTTGTCCGAAGAAGCGGTGCTGGGATTTGAATATGGTTATGCCACAGCCGAGCCGGATACCTTGACGATATGGGAAGGCCAGTTCGGCGATTTTGCCAACGGCGCACAAGTGGTTATCGACCAATTTATCGCCTCCGGTGAAGCCAAGTGGGGCAGATTGTGCGGACTGACAATGCTGCTGCCGCATGGATACGAAGGACAAGGGCCGGAGCATTCTTCCGGACGCATCGAGCGCTACCTGCAACTTTGTGCCGACTACAATATTCAAGTCTGCGTTCCTTCCAATGCTGCGCAGATATTCCATTTGTTGCGTCGCCAATCTATGCGCCCGCTACGTAAACCGCTGGTGGTGTTTACGCCCAAGAGCTTGTTGCGCAGCAAAGATGCAGCGTCATCATTGGACGATCTCGCTAATGGCCATTTTCAGCCTGTTATCGCCGAAGTGGACAAGTTTGATGCAAACAAGGTGCGCCGAATTATCGTTTGCAGCGGAAAAGTATATTACGACTTGCTGAAGGCTCGGCGCGAGCGAGCCATTACCGATATGGTCATCATCCGCCTGGAGCAACTCTATCCATTTCCGCATGAAGATTTTGCCGCGCAGATTGCCGCCTATCCCAAAGCGAGCGAAGTGGTGTGGTGCCAGGAAGAACCGGGTAACCAGGGTGCATGGCACCGCATCCAGCATTATCTGTTGCGCCATTTGCGCAAAGAGATGCGCCTCGATTATGCATTGAGACCAACTTCAGCTTCCCCCGCAGCGGGCTATCTCGCCGTACATAACGAGCAACAAAAAGCGGTGGTCGATGCAGCTTTCCGTCCCGACCTTGATGTGAAGAATAAACCAGGAGCACACCATGAGCATCATTGAAATCAAAGTCCCTCAATTGTCCGAATCCGTGACCGAAGCGACGCTTCTTACGTGGAATAAAAAAGAGGGCGAATCTGCAAACGAAGGTGAAAATCTGGTTGATATCGAAACCGACAAAGTAGTGTTGGAATTGCCGGCAATTAAAAGCGGTGTGATAACAAAAATCATCAAACATGACGGCGACAAAGTTGTGGCCGGTGAAGTGATCGGCACATTGGACACAGAAGCGGTAGCGGCAGCGCCCAAGGCAAAAGCAGAAGTAGCGCCCGCAGTCACACCCTCGGCACGCAAATTGGCAAGTGCTCATGATGTAGACGCGACAAGTTTGCAGGGTAGCGGGCGCAAAGGTGCCGTGACCAAAGAAGACGTTCAGGCAGCGGCAAAAGTAAGCAGCAGTGCTGCGCGTGCAGAGCCTGTGGCGGCTAAACCGGCAACCGTTATTCCGCAACCGGCTCCGGGCAGCCGTCTTGAGCAGCGCGTGCCAATGACACGTATTCGCCAACGTATCGCCGAACGTTTGCTGCAATCACAACAGAACGCTGCCATTCTGACTACGTTCAACGAAGTGAATATGCAGCCGGTGATAGATATCCGCACAAAATACAAAGACGCCTTCGAGAAAAAACACGGTGTGAAATTGGGCTTCTCTTCATTCTTCGTCAAAGCGGCCGTGCAGGCGCTGAAGAAGTTCCCCATTGTCAATGCGTCGATCGATGGAACAGATGTTGTTTACCACGGTTACTTTGATGTCGGCATGGCGATCGGCAGCGAGCGCGGTTTGGTTGTTCCGATCATTCGTGATGCGGATACACTTTCCCTGGCAGAAATTGAAAAACAGATCGCGGAATTTGCGGCACGTGCCAAAGAAGGCAAAATCACTCTGGAAGAATTATCCGGCGGCACTTTTTCTATCACCAATGGCGGCGTATTCGGCTCACTTCTTTCCACACCCATCATCAATCCGCCGCAAAGCGCAATTCTCGGTATTCACGCGACTAAAGATCGCCCCGTTGCCGAGAATGGGCAGGTTGTTATTCGCCCGATGAACTACCTCGCACTGTCTTACGATCACCGTATTATTGACGGACGCGAAGCTGTGCAGTTTCTGGTGGCGATCAAAGAGGTGCTGGAGTCGCCAGAACGCGTTCTGCTCGATTTGTAAATGAGTGTATTTCGCGCCTACCGGATATTTGAAGAAAACGGCAACTCCGCCGGGAAGTTTGTCGAGTTGTCATTGGATGATCTCGCCCCCGGCGAAGTCGTCATTCAGACGCATTATTCCAGTGTAAATTATAAAGACGCACTTGCCGCTACAGGCACCGGCAAGGTCATCCGGCGTTTCCCCTGCGTGGGCGGCATCGATGTGTCGGGAATTGTATCAAGCTCATCCGATCCGCGCTTCAAAGCAGGCGACGAGGTGGTGGTCACCGGATACGATATGGGTATGGGTCATGATGGCGGATATGCAGAATATGTTCGAGTTCCGGCAGATTGGGTCGTGCCTTTACCGCAAGGGCTGACTCTGTTTGATGCGATGGCGCTGGGGACAGCCGGTTTTACTGCCGCTCTTTCAATTCACCGTTTGGAGCAAAACGAACTTTCACCGGATAAAGGCAAAGTCATCGTTACCGGCGCGACAGGCGGCGTAGGAAGCCTTGCCATCAATATTTTGTCGCAACTTGGTTACCATGTGGTGGCGGTTACCGGAAAAGACAGCGAACACGAATTCCTGAAATCCCTCGGAGCAAGCGAGATTCTGCCGCGCAACAGTATCGATCTCTCAAGCAAACGTCCCCTTGAAAAAGCCCAGTGGGCAGGGGCTCTGGATTCGGTTGGTGGCGATACGCTCGCTTGGCTTGCGCGAACCATGCAGTTGGAAGGCGCAATCGCCACCTTTGGTAATGCGGCAGGAGTCGAGTTGCATACCTCCGTGTTTCCCTTCATCTTGCGCGGCGTAAAATTGCTGGGTGTTGATTCCGCCGCAACAACAAATCCTTTGCGTAAACAATTATGGCAACGCCTGGCGGGTGAGTTGAAACCGGGATTATTGGCTAAAATCGCCCACGTAGTGCCGTTTGCCGAATTGCCAGAGGTGTTTCCCAAAATGATTCGCGGTGAAACGCACGGCCGCACCGTCATAGAAATCGGTGTCAAACACTAAAAAGTCAGTGCTATAATGCGCGCCCTTCACGGCTCGCCCGAGCCGGTGTTGATTGGAATGCCCCGGTGGCGGAATTGGTAGACGCACCAGATTTAGGTTCTGGCGCCGCGAGGCGTGAATGTTCGAGTCATTTCCGGGGCACCAAGATACAGTTTTAGCGATGTAAGAAAATCAATAGTATTTTCCTGTAAATCTAGTTTTTATTCATCTAAATCAGCACTTACAAGCTTCGTTCTTCTAATTGTCCAAATTAGATTCAGGCTTTTCAATGCATTTTTACCCCCCTAGCAAATCGTTTTTGCTAACATCCTAACTAACATATCCAAATAACTACTATTTTAAGGACTTTTACCATATTAATTGTCCGTAGTTTAAATAAAGACCAGCCAGCCGAAAGCTGGTCTTTTTTATTAACTAAAAATGCCGTATCTTGAGATACCGTATTTGGAGATAAATACAATACGTAGTGTCAACTTGCGTTATATTTACTATATTTAGTAGAATGACGAATCGGACTTGTGGAGCAGTTTGAACAGACCGACTGTGGGCTTTGATCATTTTGATTTGATGTTTTTATATCAGGAGGAGTCGATGGATAAAGATATGTCGCAAATTGAGCATAATAGTTCTATACATAATAAGAATAGTTCCGAAATTTCCACTCAACAGCAAGTTAGCAGCCGGACTGTCTCTGAGTTATCAGATCAAGAGGCAGAAATGGATGCACTTGAATCGCGCTTATTCGCAATGGCGAGATCTCGCTGTTAGCAATCGATATCATCAGATGCGCCATACCTCATAATCCGAGCAGCACTTAAAATACATCAGTGCGTTTGGTTGGATTGTTTGGTATGGTCATTTAAAATATAGGACGGTGTTTATCTAGTTCGTCGTCGATTTACTCTTCATTTGCTGCATTAATTGATGAGCCAGAATTAACGTTGCGTCGTCGATTTTTTTCGTTGGATGGTTTGCACAGTATTTATCCATCCAGCTATAAATACTTTGCGGATTTACATGGGCTAAAAAATTAGTTCCGGTGGTCTCTGCATAGGCGCTAAGAAATCCCATCACCCAACTCTGGTCAACAGACTTATTGATATAGTTTGTATCCGTGGTTCTATCTTCAACCCACTCATTGCAACTGATTGTTCCCACGACCAAGTCGGCAGCAGCGCTGCAGAAGGGAAATCCAATTGCGAATGCAGTCAGCAATGAAAGTATTTTTTTCATCCGGGTTGATTTCGGTCGGTTAGAGCTTCATTCTACTACGCGAAGATTACCCGCACGTCAAATACGTTTATCTGATAAGCATTCCAGTCAATAAGCCCTTATAATCCGCCGGATCATCATCGGGTACTACCCAGTTTCTTGCAGTTCCGCTACACTTCCGCGCCATGAAAAAATTATCCCGCTGCTCGTTATTTTTGTTGCTCGTCTTGAGTTGTTTTGCTCAAACGGTCTGGGCATCCCACGCTATTGCATTGCATGGAACTTACAAATATCCCGCTGATTTTCAGTATTTCGATTACGTGAATCCCAAGGCACCACAAGGCGGCGAATTGTTCACATCGAGCCTGGGTAATTTTGAAAAACTGAATCCCTACATTCTTAAAGGGCTACCTGCAGATGGTTTGCAGTATTTGGTGTTTGAGACTTTGGCAGTGCCAGCGTGGGACGAGCCGGATACGATGTACGGACTGATCGCTGAAGATATGAAATTGGCGCCGGATGAATTGTCGATGACATTCAAGTTAAACCGTAAAGCCAGATTTTCCAATGGCGATCTGGTGACTGCCGCAGATGTGAAATATTCTTTCGATCAGTTGATGAGCAAGCAGGCGGCGCCATTTTTTCACCGCTACTATAGTGATGTAAAGCAGATGGTGGTGATTGATCCTTATACTGTTAGAGCTGACTTCATTCGCAAGAATCATGAACTGCGTCTGATTATTTGCCAGTTGCCTATATTTTCGCACAAGTGGGGCGGCGGCAAGTCTTTTGACAAGATTACGCTGGATGTACCGATTGCTTCTGGCCCCTATGTAGTCGACTCCTTTGATCTGGGCAAGCGTATCACCTATCGCCGCAACCCGAACTATTGGGGTAACGATCATCCTGCACGGCGCGGTATGTTTAACTTCGAGCGCATCACTTACCGCTATTACAAAGATTCGCTTACACGCATGGAAGCTTTGAAAGCGGGGGAGATCGATTTAATTCAGGAAAACTCTTCCAAGAATTGGGCGCGTAGTCATCAGGGCAAGCGCTGGTCGCAGGGCGAGTTGGTCAAGGCCTTATTTGCACATTCCAATGGCGCTGGCTGGCAGGGATTTTCGATGAATCTTCGCCGCCCGCTGTTTCAGGATAAGCGAGTCAGAAAAGCTTTGTGGCTGGCAATGGATTTTGAGTGGATGAACCGCCAGTTATTTTTTAATCTGTATAACCGAAGTCCCAGCTATTTTAGTAACACTGAATTGGCTGCGACAGGGCGTCCTGACGAACAACAGCAAAAAGTGTTGCGCGAGTTGAAGGCGGATTTTGGCGACAAATTACCGTCGGAAATATTCGATGAGATTCCGTCGCCGCCAACCACCACACCGCCACATTCGTTACGCGACAATCTGCGTCAGGCGCGTGAACTGTTAACGCAAGCGGGCTGGACTTACCGCGATGGTGCCTTGCGCGATGCACAGGGTAATCCATTCAAGTTTGAAATGATGTTGCATGAGCGTTTTGAAGAGCGTGTTTCAGCGGCTTATGCGCGAAATTTGGAAAAGCTCGGCATCCATATGGATTACCGTGTTTTTGATGCTGCACTGGCACAGCGCAAAGAAGAAAATTTCGATTACGACATGGTGTGGGGTCTGATGGGCGGCTCACAAAGTCCCGGTAACGAACTATTCGATTATTTTGGATCAATCAGTCGGGATCAGCCCGGTTCAAATAATGTGATGGGGATTTCTGATCCTGTGGTTGACGCGTTGATCTCACGCATAGTTCAGGCAGAGCGACGTGAGGATTTGGTGACACTGGTGAGAGTGCTTGACCGGGTGCTGCGACTTGGCTATTACATCGTGCCGCATTTCTATAGCAATGTCCACCGCGTTTCTTATCGCAGAACATTGGCTCAGCCTGTTGTGTTGCCGCGCTACTACACCGTTGAAGAGTGGTCGGTAAAAAACTGGTGGAAAAAACCCGATGAGAAGGAAAACACGCGATGACCCGTTATATAGGCAAGCGCTTGCTGTTGATGATTCCAACGTTGCTGGGCGTACTTTTTTTAACCTTCGTGGTGATTCAATTTGTTCCCGGCGGGCCAGTCGAGCAGATGGTCAGTTTCATGCGCGGCAAGGGCGCGGGCGGAGGTGAGGCGGGTGGCAATCAGCAGGCGCTATATCGCGGTCAGCAGGGCATCGACGCCGAACGTTTGGCCGAAATTAAAGTGTTGTACGGCTTTGACAAGCCTGCGCCGGAACGTTTTTGGATCATGCTCAAGGGCTTCGCTACCTTTGATCTGGGAACGAGTTTTTTTCACCAGAAATCGGTGTGGGAACTGATCAAAGAAAAAATGCCAGTGTCGATTTCTCTGGGTTTATGGACATTGATAATCACTTATCTAATTTCGATTCCGATGGGCATTGCCAAAGCGGTGCGGGATGGAACGCGCTTCGATACGGTGACCAGTTTTATTATCATGAGCGGTTATGCAATCCCCAGTTTTGTGCTGGGCGTGTTACTACTGGTACTCTTCGGTGGCGGCAGTTTTTTGCAATGGTTTCCACTGCGCGGACTGACCTCGGATAATTGGGCGCAACTGTCGCTCGGCGGCAAAGTGCTTGATTACCTGTGGCACATCGCCATGCCGGTGTTTGCAGAAGTGGTCGGCAGTTTTGCAGTCATTACCATGCTTACCAAAAATACTTTTATCGAAGAGATACGCAAACAATACGTGCTCACTGCGCGCGCCAAAGGATTACCCGAGCGCACTGTGCTTTACAAGCATATTTTTCGTAATGCTTTATTGCCACTGTTGACGGGCTTCCCGGCAGCTTTTATCGGCGCATTTTTTACCGGTAGTTTGCTTATTGAGACCTTGTTTTCGCTCGATGGATTAGGTTTGTTATCGTACAACGCCATCATGCAGCGCGATTATCCGGTGGTGATGGGTACGCTATACATTTTTACCATCGCCGGATTGTTTGCCAAGCTGATTTCAGATATCAGCTACGTGATTGCAGATCCTCGCGTGAAGTTTGAAGGAGTTGGTTCGTGAGAGAGACGGTAGCGGATATTAAGCTTGAAATAAAAGCCGACTTGCCCTCGGTGTCGCCCAATCAGCAACGCTGGCGGCGTTTCCGTCAGCATCGTTTAGGCTACGTCAGCCTGATCATTTTTTCCGTGCTGTTCGTGCTCAGTTTGTTTTCGGAAGTCATTTCCAATGATCGGCCGCTGATTGCCTATTACCAAGGGACACTTTACGTGCCGCTGCTGCGCGATTATCCGGAGAGTACTTTCGGCGGCGATTTCCCCACGCCTGCAGATTACCTTGATCCGTTTATTCGGGAACAATTTTCACGCCCCGGCAATTGGGCGATTTATCCGCTAAACACCTACCGCTATGACACGCTCAATTATTTTGCGCTACAGCCTAATCCTGCTTCCCCCAGCGCACAAAACTGGCTGGGCACCGATGACAGAGGGCGCGACGTGCTGGCACGCTCACTGTATGGTTTTCGTGTGTCGGTTCTGTTCGGCTTGGCGCTGACTATCATCGGCGTGTTGCTTGGAATATTGGCCGGTGCCGTGCAGGGCTACTTTGGCGGGCGCATCGATCTTTATTTGCAACGTTTTAGCGAAATCTGGGGGTCGCTGCCCGAGCTTTATTTATTGCTTATTTTTGCCTCTATCTTTCAACCCAGTATCTCATTATTGCTGATTTTGCTTTCGCTGTTCGGCTGGTTGGGACTGGCGGATTATGTGCGTGCCGAATTCCTGCGTAACCGTCAGCTCGACTATGTGCGTGCAGCGCGCGCGCTGGGTCTGGGCAATGCGCAGATCATGTGGCGGCACATTTTGCCCAATAGTCTGACACCCGTTATCACCTTCCTGCCTTTCCGCATGAGTGTGGCGATCACCGCGCTGACCAGTCTGGATTTTCTCGGTCTCGGGGTACCGCCATCCACGCCGAGTCTGGGTGAACTGTTGGCGCAGGGTAAAGACAATCTCGATGCCTGGTGGATCGGTTTGGCGGCATTTATGGTGTTGTTTGTCACGTTGTTGTTATTGGTGTTTATCGGCGAAGCGCTGCGCGATGCATTCGATACCCGTAAAGCGGGAAGCGTGCGATGAGTGCATTGCTGGAAGTACGTAATCTCAGTGTCAGTTTCGGTGAACATGCCGAGGCTGCGCGTGCGGTCGATAATATTTCTTTCACGTTGCAGCAGGGTGAAAAATTCGCTTTGGTCGGAGAGTCCGGCTCAGGCAAAAGTGTAACCGCACTTTCTGTACTTCGGTTGGTTCAGGCGCGCTCCAGCGGCGAAGTGTGGTTCGGCGGTGAAAATTTGGTGACCGCCAGCGAGAGGTGCTTGCGCGGTATTCGGGGCAAAGATATCGCGATGATTTTTCAGGAACCGATGACTGCCCTCAATCCGCTGATGCGTATCGGCGAACAGATTACCGAAGTGTTGTCGCTGCATGAAGGACTGTCTTTTGCACCCGCGCGTGAGCGCGCTATTGCCTTGCTCGCCCGCACCGGCATTACCGAGCCTGAGCGTCGTTTTTCCAGTTACCCGCATGAACTTTCCGGCGGTCAGCGCCAACGCGCGATGATCGCGATGGCGCTGGCTTGCCGTCCGCAATTGCTTATTGCAGACGAGCCGACCACTGCACTGGATGTAACGATACGCGTGCAGATTATGGAGCTGCTTGAAGAACTGCAGCGCGAGTACGGCATGGCGATTTTGCTGATTACACACGATTTGAATTTAGTACAGCGTTTTGCGGATAGAGTCGCGGTGATGCAGACAGGGAAGATTGTAGAGGTGGCAGAAACAGCGCAATTGTTTGCGCAGCCGCAGCACGCGTATACAAAACGTCTGTTGGATAGTCGCCCCAAAAAAATGGTGCAACCGTTAGCTCAGGAACTGAGAGAATCCGACGATTTGCTTCGCGGTGATAATTTGCGTGTAGAGTTTTCTTATCCGGTGGGTTGGTTCAAGAAAAAAGTATTTGTGGCAGTTGATGGAGTTAGTGTAGCCTTGAAACGCGGAGAGACGCTGGGTATCGTGGGTGAATCCGGCTCCGGTAAATCTACTTTGGCGATGGCCTTGCTCGCTTTGCAGCCACTCGCCCATGGCGAGAGTGTTTTTGCTGGACAGTCTTTGCGTAACATTGCGCCCGCGCAGTTGCGCAAACTTCGATCCAGAATGCAGGTGGTGTTTCAAGATCCGTTTGCCAGTTTGTCGCCGCGTCTTACCATCGAGCAGATCGTCGGCGAAGGATTGGCTTTGCACCAGCCGGATTTGAAAATTGCTGAACGTCGCCAACGCATCGCGCAAACATTGCAGGAAGTCGGATTGGAGTCCGACATTTTAGTTCGCTATCCGCATGAATTTTCCGGTGGACAGCGCCAGCGCATCGCAATAGCGCGCACGCTTATTCTCAAGCCGCAATTGCTCGTGCTTGATGAGCCGACAAGTGCATTGGACGCATCAGTGCAGAAACAAGTTTTGGATCTGCTGGCGAATTTGCAGGTTAAACACGGTATGAGTTATCTGCTGATAAGCCATGATCTGGAAGTGATTGAGGCGATGTCGCATCGCATCGCTGTCATGCAGGAGGGGCGCATTCTTGAGCAAGGCTCGGCCGAGGAAATCATCAATTCACCGCGCAACGATTACACTCGTCAATTGCTGGCCAGTGTGTCAATTCGAAGCTGAAGCTAACAATTGTAAATTAAGGTAATTCTATTCCGCGGATGATTGCTAACACGCGGCCCTTATATTAGAGTGTTCGAAGGGTTGATTGTTTCGGCCTGTTTGTTACACCCACTAAACTCAGAAAAGGAAAAGTGTAATTATGAAAAAAATTCTGTTCGTTATTTTTGGATTGTCAATGTTGTCGTTTACCGTAGCTAATGCGGAAGATGTTCGCATTGAGTTTGGCGATAGGCACCATGAAGGTCGCGACGTGAGAGACTTGGAAGCTGCTCACAATCATATTCAAGACAGTATCCATGAGTTGGAGCGTATCAGAGATGCTCATCACTATGATTTGAGCCACCATGCCGAGAAAGCCGAAAGAGCGTTGCGCGAAGCAGAACATGAAATTCATGATGCTATCGAAGCTGCCAGAAAAGAAAGACGCTAAGCTTTCAAGAATCTTTCAAGGTTTAGATCAATCTAATTCTATTATTCAACTGACTTGCTGCACTAAACCACCTGCTTGGGCAGGTGGTTGTTCAGTGAAACTAGCGGCTGGAAGCAAGCTTGATATTACCCTTGGACGGGGTTTGCTTTGCTGGTTTGCTGTTACGTACCAGCTTGGCATTGCGGTTTGCGTGTGCTCTGGCGAGCCGGTTGCCATGCATCCGGCCATTACCCTGAACTACTGTGATGCGTTGTCCGGCTCTAACTCTTTTTACGCCGTTATTTAACTCAAGCAGTCGAGCCTGAGTGATGTGGTAGTGATGTGCGATGATCGAGATAGACTCACCTTTGCGTACGGTGTGTTTGAATGTTTTTCCGACAGTATCATCTATAGAAACCAGATTTGTGTTAAATGCGGCGAATTCAGTTTCGGCTGGTTCTTCGTTATTGACAGGTACGAGCAATGTTTGGCCGCTGCTAATTTTTGCGTGAGCTGAAAGCCCGTTGATACTCCTCAGCTTTTCCGCCGAAAGCCCAAAGCGCGGGGCCAACTGGTCGAAAGATTCCCCCTTTTTGGTTTGGTACGGTTGCCAAGAAACAAGACGCTGATTATTTTTTTCCAGATTGGTTTGGAATGTTTCCAGTTTATCCACTGGCAGTAAAATTACATTGGAATTCTCTTGCAAAATGACAGGGCGATTGTGTCCCGGGTTGAGGGCGAGGAATTCTTCCATGGACACATCAGCCAGCTCAGCCGCGAGTTTGACATCAATCGGGTGCTGGGTAGAAACAGCCGCAAAATAGGGCTGATTGGGAATGCTCGTCAGTTTTAATCCGAAGCGCGCGGGGTCGCTCACGATGTGTTTGACCGCGAGCAGCTTGGGAACGTAATTACGGGTTTCTCGCGGTAAATGCAAACTGGAGAAATCGGTTGGTTTATGCAGCCTGCGGTTTTGTGCCTGGGCACGGCTGACAGCACCTTCACCCCAATTGTAAGCGGCGAGTGCCAATTCCCAATCGCCGAATTGGTCGTGGAGTTGCTGCAAGTAATCCAGGGCTCCGTTGGTTGCGCTGATGATGTCGCGGCGTCCGTCATACCACCAATTTTGTTGCATTCCAAAGTTTTTGCCGGTAGAGGAAATGAATTGCCAGATGCCGGATGCGCGGCCGACGGAGTAGGCTCCCGGATTAAATGCGCTCTCTATGACAGGCAACAGCGCAATTTCAGTAGGCATGCCGCGACGTTCGACTTCCTGGGTGATGTAATACAAATAGCGCTGTGATCTTTCCGACATGCGTTCCACATAGTCGGGGCGGTTTGCATACCATTTTTCGTGAAGGGTGACGAGTTTGCTGTTGAGTTCGCGCATGGCAAAGCCATTGCGAATCCGTTGCCATAAATCAATCGGGGCAGCAGCTTGTTCCGGGCTTGCCGGCGTTACATTCGATGCCGAGAGGGCCGAAGTTGCTTCAAGAAACGCTGAGTCTATAACGATGACGGGATTTGCGGGGCCGGCGGCGTTGTCCGACGTGCCGGGCGCAGCGCTCACGGGCGGTGCGTAGGCCAGATGGCTGTTGAGATCCAGATTCTCTTCCGCTATCGCTGTATTGACGAGCGCGAGAGAAGCAAAAAATACGATAAAAAACTGGCGGTTAAGGAACACTGGCTACACCCGTCGAAAAAATTTATGCGATGTTAACGGAGGTAAGGGGAAGCGTCAATCGACTTTCATGTTTTTAAAGAGTTTATTTGTGGATTTTATGGACTAAAAAAAGTAAAGTTATGCCAATGAAATTTATTGACCGGTAATTCAGATTTTTAATCACCATGACCCATCACCATGAAAACTCGCCATTCGCGCTTCATAATCGCAAAGAGATTGTGTTCATCCTTGAAGATTTGGCGAAAAATCACACTGCAATCAATCTGGATACTCAGGAAGGTTTAGGTCTGGTGACTTCTGTGCTGGAAGTTGATTCGGAAGAAAACTCTATCTGTCTGGACATTAGTCCCGATGCGAGGACAAATGAAAGAATCAGGAATAGCAGACTAGTTACGTTTACAACACAAACCGGCATCAAGGTGCGCTGGCAGGCGTCGCAAATGCAGCTAGTGACACTCTCGGATGGGGATGCATTTTCCATGGCTATCCCGTCTTCGATTGAACGTATCCAGCGCAGGGAATATTTTCGGATGAGTTCCCATTTCGGCAATAAAACCCTGATTTGCAAAATTCCGTTCGGTGCCCGTTTCATTGAAGTACCCGTTGCCGACATCAGCGTGGGTGGAATAGGTATCGACGTTAAGGGGACACCGCCGGAAATCTTTTCTCAAAGTGAAATGCTGGAAGGCTGTTCCATTGATTTTCCGTCGGCAGGTTCTGTTCCGTTCCGGTTTAGAGTTTGTGGAATATGGACATCAAGCCAGACCAAAAGTGGTGAGCAAATGCATCATATCGGTTTGGAGTTCGCGGAGTTGGG
>Ga0224559_1000361_pt1 | contig 31651 bp, 15 predicted proteins | sample 714S33034metaG_FD_180676 | JGI IMG/M metagenome (GOLD analysis project Ga0224559, IMG submission 180676) | Peat soil microbial communities from Stordalen Mire, Sweden - 717 S3 30-34 | ecosystem: Environmental > Terrestrial > Soil > Wetlands > Peat | place: Sweden: Norrbotten County, Stordalen... | reverse complement strand
GCTTCGGCAGCAAGCACTCTTTCGAGCGGCGCTCGATCACATCGGCCAAGGCGAAATCGTCAACGCCGTTCTTGAGGTGGAGTATCGCGGTGACCGGATCGAGTGCCGCGAATATCCTTGGTCATTCGCGTGAAGAATAGGCTTCGATCTGCGTTGGGAAAAATGCCGATCGTGAACCGGCGACATTTAGCGTCAGCGCGCGCTGGGGCGCGTCATCATCCAAACGTTGCCTGAAGCCTCGTTGAGCACCATTGCGATTCGCCCGCTGGCTGCCGATCATCCTGTATGCGGAAAGGATAGGCGACCGTGAAGGTGCTGCACCGCAAAGGGCTCACCCAGCGGATGGCGGGAGATTGGATCGATCCGCCGGCCCCACAAACAGTTATGGGTATCTCTCGGGGAGGTCAAGTACAGCGGTTTCCATCCGGCGACCAATTGCTAGAATCGTTAGGCCCAACCTCCGCGATGTAGACCCCTGCTCGAACTAATGGCAGATTATCCGTCTACTCAGTTCGCAATGCCTGCATCGGATCGACCGATGCCCCACGCCGAGCTGGAATATAACTGGCCGTTATAGGTCGTTGTGCAGGTGGAAGATGGGCTCGAGGCCTTTGCCGCCGGCGAGCAGCGCCTGCTCCTCATGCGGCTCAATCGGCTTGTAGTCCTGCGCGACATCCATGGCCAGGCGGAAGTAGCGCTCGTCGCCGGGCGGGATGGCGGCCGTGATGGGATGGCTCAGCGTCCAGCGCAGGCCGAGTGAGGCTTCGTCGGGGAAGGCAGCCGGCCGATACCAGCACTTTGGTTCGGGATGGTTCTTCGCCTGGTCGTTCGGCCAGGTGGTTTTCGCCATGGCTTTCAGCGCGAGAATCCCCATCTGTTTTTCCTGCGCGCGCTTCAGGATCTGCGGACCGAAGTTGGCTTGAGAGAACAAGACCCAGTTCACAGGGAACAGCACCGTGTCGAAGTTGTAGCGGTCGAGCGCGGCCAGCGCGGTTTCGACCGAGTGCACCGAGAAGCCGATGAAGCGAATCTTGCCTTCCTTCTTCGCGGCTTCCATGGTTTCGATGGCGCCGCCTGGACCGAGGACCTTGTCGAGATCGGTCATCTTGGTCAGCGCGTGGAACTGATAGAGATCGAGGTGATCGGTCTTGAGCAGACGAAGCGACTCCTCGAGATCCTTGCGCGAGTCTTCTTTCAGGCGGCCGTCGGTTTTGCAGGCAAGGAAGCAGTTCTTGCGATAGGGCGCGAGCGCGGGGCCGAGACGTTCCTGCGCATTGCCATAGCTGGGCGCGACGTCGAAGTAGTTGATGCCGCGGTCGACGGCTTCGGCGACGGAGTTGTTGGCGGCGCCGGGCTCTTCATTCATCACGACGATGCCGCCGAAGCCGATGATGGAGAGCTTTTCGCCGGTCTTGCCGAGAGTGCGGCGCTGAATGGGATTGGAGGGTGTCTTTGCTGCGGCGTGGAGCTTGGCGGAGGATGCGACGGCTGCCGTGATGGCAACCTTCTGAAGAAAATCTCGGCGTTCCATGATCTGCCTCCCTCGATCCGGAATTTCCGTTCTGTCTTTCGGCTGCGAACCAATATATCCCCGCTGGCCTCCGTTCGCAATCTTTCTTGCATTGGCTCCAAAGCCAAAGACCCGGTCGTGCACCACACGGCCTTTGCCGGGACCAAGAAGCTCTGATTTGCCCCATTTCGAAGCGATTTCTCGGACAGGAATCCATGTCTTGGCTGATTAAGAAATTGCAGGGCAGAAGGTCTCGTCACACGAGCAACGAAGTTTGCAGTTGGAAGATATCCGCAGACGGTCCACCGCACCGCGCAATGCAAATGACAAGTAGAGCATCAATGAGCGACGTCGAGGAATTATTTAAAGAAAGCCAAGAGCGACTTCATCACGAGATCGTCAAGAAGACCTACACGCAGTGTCCAGAATTTTGCGTCGAGAAAGCCAAACAACGCGAGAGAATGTGGGTTTGACCTATGTAGATGGTTTACGTACATAACTCATTATAAATTACTTATAGAGGCGGCTCCATCCGTCCCAAAACAGATCAGATCGTTTATGGAAACTTGTTGAAATCTGTGGAAAATAAGTGCTTTTGATTGAATCGTTTACCGTGCGACTGCCAATCCTTGTTGATCTTTGTGGCTTCTGGGTACTTTGACCGCTACAAATTCGACTACAGCGATGAAATTGCCGAGCCGCGTTTTGTGCGTCGCTCCAACTTGCAAGTCGGCTTTCGCGGCATTGGATAAGGAACGCATCTGGTTTGTCTGGGATGCTTGCAGATTCCAGGGGGACGGTGTTGGAGGCGACGGAATGCTGCCACTCCCGGCAAGGGTGCCCGAATAGTAACTGACGGTTGGGCGACAAACCAGGAGTTGTTCATTTCAGGCGCTATCAGGTGTCCAAGAAGCCCCTCAGTTCACGTTCAGTCTCTGACATCGGGCTGGATGCAAGCCAAACAGCTTCCCCTTACGGTGGAGCTGGGGAGTTTTTCGCTTGACATCCTCTCGCATAGGATCTTCTCTCATAGGATTGGATAGGATTCCTCACCCGGCTTCCCGATCAAGACCGAGAACGAGCCTTGGCGATCTTGTTTGCACAATCTGAAGGAATGCACAATTTCCAATGCATTCCCAGGCAATTCAACGCCGTCAGCCGCGGACTCCAGTCAGTTCTTTTGCGAAATCGCATCGTTGGGAGCACAGGCGCATCTGGACAACAAAATCATCGGCCGGACGACCGGTGCGGTCAAATTTCAAATTTGTTTGGCTAGACTAATCCGCCATCACGAAGCGCATGCGTCTATTCGAGGTGCTCTGCGACCGTCAACGAAGCGATGGCTGCGGTAATTGCGTAGGACAGTTCATTCATATAGCCATGGACCCGGTTCGCTATTCCGGCAGCCGAGAGATGTTCTATTCCCGGCGGGAGGAGTTGAATCGGATACCTATCTTCAGTGGCTACTCCTTGGGCGAAGATGGAAAGCTTTGCCATAGGCGAGCGGCCAAAACACTCGACGATGCCGATGAACCGGCGGAAAGAATGTGCGGTGAGTTGAGTAGACGTGGCGTTCATCCGGTCGTGCCGAAAATCTGCCGTGCCGAGCTTACCCGTAACTACTACTTTCATGCCGTGCTGGAAGCCACAAAGAGCGTTGCCGAAAAGATCAAGCAGCGATCAGGCTTGACGAAAGATGGGGGTCCACTCGTGGCCGACGCTTTCGCGCTCGGCAAGACAGGAATTCCACGTCTCGCGTTCAATTCACCGCGAACGGACAATGAGCGGAATGAACTAAACGGAATGATCAATCTTATGAGAGGCATGTTCTCTGCCTTCAGAAATCCAACAGCACATGCCGCGAAACTCCCGTGGACAATCACAGAGCAGGATGCTTCTAATCTATTGACACTGGCCTCTCTGCTGCATCAGCGCATCGATGGCGCGGTCCCGACGAATCCAGCAATTGCGCCGCAGATACTCTCTTGTTGTAACACTCTTCGCAATTCCATGTGGCGCAAATTCCATGGATATCATCATTTTCCGGAAGCGCGCGACCAGCACGGCCGCGGTGACAACAGAAGTTCTCTCAAATCGTTCCGATAGAATGAAACTGTCCTCATCAAGGAACAGGCAGCTTCTCCGGTGAAGAGGCAGTTGCGGATAGTGCAACCTGGTAGGATTTGTGAGGTGGATGCGGTGGCTTGCATCGCGAACGATTTGCACAAAATGCGCTCATTCTATGTAGCCGGGGTGCGCAGGCGTCTTCTTCTTGCTCTCGGAATCATTGCGGTGCCGATCAGCGCATCCATTCCGGCGGTTGCCGCGCAGGACGCCGCTCCGCTGCAATCCAGAACGGTTAGCATCCAGGGAAGAGTTCTTACCGCGCCCGGTAGCCCGGTCGGCGACGCCTTGGTTCGGATGGAACAGGAGGGCGTTCCAGGCGGCCTGGAGACGATAACCGACGCTGCCGGTGTCTTTGCATTTTCCGCGCCTAAGAGCGGCAGCTATTCACTTATCGCAAAGAAATCAGGACAGTGCGCTCGCGCCACGGTCATCGTCGCGCCACGGGATGAGAAAAAGCAGATTGACTTGGTTCTTGCGGCTTCGGGAGAGTGTCTTGTGGCAGCCACGGATTCCAGCCACTCTTCAACTCAGACCATGGAGTTCACCGATAAGCCGGCGTTTACGGTCGCGGGCGTTACCGATTGGACTGCGGCGGGCGGCCATGGATCGGATTCCAGCTTGCGTACCAGTGAAGCTCTCACGCGAGAAACTCTCACTCTCAAACCGGAGAATGACGCGCATAGCGAGTTGAGTTCATTCGGCAATACTCATGGCGCGAACGAATCCGACGCACATCTGCGGGCAGGAGAGCTTGCCGAGCAACGCGGAGATCCCTTGGCGGCTGTTCACGAATTTGAGCAGGCCGTCCGCCTGGATCCAAGCGAGCGAAGCTATTTCGAGTGGGGTTCCGAGTTACTGCTTCATCGGGCCGTTTTGCAGGCGCGGGAGGTCTTTCAAAAGGGAGTGGAGGCCTATCCGAAATCGGTCCGGATGCTGACGGCTCTTGGGACTGCACTCTTTGCCGGTGCTCGCTACGATGAGGCCGCACAACGGCTTTGCGAGGCTTCCGACTTGAACCCGGCAGACCCTGAACCGTATATATTCATGGGAAAGATTGAGCTTGCGGCGCCTAACCCGCTGTCGTGTATTGAGCCGAAGCTGGCGCGGTTTGCCGAACAGCAGCCGGGCAATCCTCTTGCGAATTATTATTATGCGATGGCCATCTGGAAGGAGCAGGCGCAGCCCAATGACCAGCATTCCTTGCAGCAGGTGGAAACGCTGCTGACGAAAGCAGTAACTCTCGATGTAAATTGCGCCGACGCTTATCTGCAACTTGGAATCATCCATTACTCCCAACACGATTTTGAAAAAGCGATTGGCTTTTACGTCAGAGCGATTGCGGCGAATCCGGAGTTAGCAGAAGCATATTATCGGTTGGCTGTCGCCTACGATCGGACTGGCGAACGGGAAAAGGCGCGTCGGGAATTTCAATTGCACGATGAGATCAGGAAACGGCAGGCAGCCGCAGTCGAGCGACAGCGGAAGGAAGTCAAGCAATTTCTGGTAGGCGGGCAGCCAACCTACCCGCCAGCAAATTGATGAGGAATGCATAATCCTCTGCGCGAATGCAGTGCAGAGGATTATGCGCTGCGTCTACTTAGGCTTGAATGTCGCTACGATGCCGTCGCCTTCGCGAATGGTGAGGATCTGATTCGCTTTTACTTGCGTGAATCGTTCGACCTTCTGCGTGGTCGGCCATTTGACTTCAAGCCAATCCACGGTCTCCACCTTTCCCAGTCCGAAGTGAAGCCGCAGGTCGCTTTGCGACATGACACTAGTGCCACCGTGGACTTCGTCCATTTGTATATGCTTTCCCGTTGCCACCCGCGCCCGCGCTCCGATGGCAGTCCGATTACACTTGGTCCCCACAAGCTTGAGCTTGATCCAGTTCTGCTTATTCCCCCCGACGTTATGAAGCAGCGATGGCAGATCGTTCATATTCAGTATCAGAATATCCATGCCGCCATCGTTGTCATAGTCTCCGAATGCCGCGCCTCGGCTGGAAAAGCGCGCGCTGATGCCGGGACCCATATCTGCGGAAACGTCCTTGAAACGGCCATTCCCTAGGTTCTTATAGACCAGCCGCGGATTCTTGAAACTTTCGCCAAAGTTATAATTGTCGATCTCCGGATAGACGTGCCCATTGATTTGAACAATGTCCGCCCACCCGTCGTTGTCGTAGTCGATAAATCCACAACCCCACGCTACATAACTATTGTCGATCCCCACGCCGGAATTAAAAGATAAATCGCTGAATGTTCCATCTCCGTTGTTGTGGTAAAGGTTGGATGTATCATCCGCAAAGTTGGTCTTGAAGATATCGAACCAGCCGTCGCAGTCGTAGTCGGCCACGCCAAGTCCCATTCCGGCCTGTTCGTGCCCGTCCTCGTTATAGGCGCAACCGGCGATCACGGCGACATCGTCAAAAGTTCCGTCGTGGTTGTTTTTGAACATCATGCTGGGTTCAGAATCCACGGCAACATAAATGTCCGGCCAGCCGTCGTTATCGAAATCATAGGATGTGGCGGAGATCGAGTACCGCGGGCCGGGCTTCAAAATGCCCGCCTTCTCCGAAACATCGGTAAAAGTTCCGTCTCCATTGTTGTGGTAGAGAATGTCGGTGTCTCCCGGCAGGCCGCGCGGGCCGCACATGGTGGGAACGCCCTTCCACTGGCAGAAGCTCATGTCGCTTGTGGAAAGAGGCTTGTCTGGATCCAGCTTGACAAAGTTGCACACGAAAAGATCGAGATAGCCGTCTCGATCGTAATCGAGAAACGTGCAACCTGTGCCCCACCGGCCCTTTTCCTGAGCAAGGCCGGCCTTCCGGGTAACATCGGTAAAACTTCCATTCCCGTTGTTATGAAACAGAATATTATGTCCCCAGAAGGTGCAGAACAGATCATCCCATCCATCGTTGTCGTAATCGCCCACGCAAACGCCCGTTTGCCAGCCGGCGCGTCCCAGCCCTGACTTATCCGTTACATCGGTAAACGTGCCGTCGCGGTTATTCTTGTACAGATGAGTAGTCGGCTCTTTTCCCGGCGCCCAATGCGCGTTGAGCCGGTTGCCATTGGTCAAGTAGATATCCAGCCAGCCATCATTGTCGTAATCGAAAAACGCCAGCCCGCTTCCCTTGGTTTCAATGATGACACGTTTAGTATCTATGCCGCCCCACACGTTGGGAATAGTCAGTCTGGCCTGCTGCGCCACGTCGACAAACTTGACCGGCGACGTGGCGGAACCCGATACTCCGGCTTCCACAATGAGCGCACTCTTCCACTTCCAAAGAGGAGTCGCCAGAGCGTCGGTCAGCGTACTGCCGAGCAGAAAGAGCGATGAGCCGAGAAAGCGACGTCGCGGGATATTCATAGTTTGCAATTATAGCCGTCAATGATCGCTGTTGAGAAGACCTTCTACCAATCTGATCTGACCGATGCCTTGGTTGCGCACGGCCTCATTTTACTGTAACTTTCGGAAACGGATGGGAAACGATTCCCACCCCTTCTTTGACAGCGATGATCTTATCCACTGGCACATCGGTCAGCTTATTTACTTGCCCGCTGGGCCAGGTAATGACAAGTGAGTCAATCTTTGTCCGCTTGCCCAGCCCAAAATGAATACGCGGGTCGCTCGCTGACATATAGCTTGTTCCGCCCTTAGCCTGGTCAACCCGTACGAATCCCTCCGCCGTCAGCTTCAGTACGGAGCCAATGCCGTCGCGGTTGGATTTTGTGCCGATCAACAGAACCTCCAACCAATGATTGGCATTGCCCCCTTCGTTGCGCAGAAGTTCCGGATAGTCTCCGCGGCAATTGACGGCAATTCCCACGCTGCCGTCGTTAAAGAAGTCTGCGGTAGCAAGTCCGCGCCCGGCGACCGGACGAATAAAGTCGGGACCGAGAGAATCAGATGACTTGTCAAAATGACCATTGCCTAAGTTATGGAACATTAATAGCGGTTCCTTGTATGTAATCATGCTGTGATACAAATTCACGTTGTCTACCATGGCTCCATTTGCCTGCACGATGTCTGGCCAGCCGTCATTGTCGTAATCAATAAACTTGGCGGAGACTCCGCTCAGCAGCATCGCCTTGTTGCCAATCCCCGAGCTATAAGTTACATCCGTAAAGGTCTCGTCCCCGTTGTTGTGATAGAGGCGATTCAACTCCATGTCAAGATGGGTGATGTACACGTCCATCAATCCGTCACCATCAATGTCCGCCGCGTCAATACCCATACCCGCTTCATATCGTCCATCTTCGCTTGCGGCCAGCCCGGAAATCAGGGAGACATCCCTGAAAGTTCCATCGTGATTGTTCAGAAGAAAGAAATTCGACCACGTGTCGTTGGCAATGGCGATATCGGGCCAACCGTCGTTGTTGAAGTCTGCCAATACCACTCCCATCCCCTTGGATTCAGGCAGTCCAACACCCGACTTGTCACTAACATCGGTAAATGTTCCGTCATGATTGTTGTGGTAGAGCTTGGTCTTCTGTCCCTTATAGTTATTCGGATTGCAATATGCACGATAGCCCGGAGCGCGTTCCCCGCACCACAAATTGTTCTTCGGACTCCAGTCGAGATAATTGGTGACCACAAGGTCAAGCCATCCGTCCTTGTCGTAGTCGAACCATCCGGCGCTGGTTGACCAGTTTCCCTCATCGCCAACCCCTGCCTTGGCAGTGACATCGGTGAAGGTTCCATCGCCGTTATTGTGGTACAAAATAGCGCGTCCGTAGCCTGTAACATAGAGATCGGGGAACCCGTCATTGTCGTAGTCTCCCACGGCAACACCTTGGCCGTAATGTCCTTCGCCCCCCACGCCTGCCCTTGCAGTAACATCGGTAAAGGTTCCGTCGCCGTTGTTATGATAGAGCGCAGAGTGCAAGGGCCGGGCAGGCTTATATGCATCGGTTGCGCCGGACTGAACGAAGTATAAGTCCATAAGTCCGTCTTGATCGTAATCCAACCATGCCACACCGGTGCCCATGGTTTCAAGATAGTATTTCTCCTCGGTTTGCGTGGAGTCTTGAAGGAATGTGATTCCCGCAGCTTTGCGGATATCGGTAAAGCGCACAGAAATAGGAGGCGCCGGCATCTTGGCCGGTTCTTGAGGGAGAACCAGCTGGAAGCCGGACACAGCCAGAACAGCGATTGGAGCGATGGCTGCGCCAAACAGGATATGAGTAACAAAACGAAACGATGTTGTCATAAGGTCTTGTCCGCCAGCGAAAGCGCCAGCTGAAGCAACTGCTTCCTGCTCTCCATCGCCATGGGTTCGTTGCCGGCCGATTTAGTTTCCGGAGCCTGGGCCAAGAACTGCTCGATTCTGTTCACATCCAAGCTGCCGCTTGCGCTGCTGTTCTTGAAACGGTCCAATACCTCTTTGGCCTTGGCGATCTGTCCGGTTTGAAAGTAAAACACTCCCAAAACCGAATAGCTTCCTGGCCACTCCGGCAGCAAATCCACCGCTCGCTCGAACTGCCCGGCCGCGTCGACAGTGTTTCCTTCCAGAACTGAGGCTAGCCCCAAACCCCAAAGAAGTTTTCCGGAGCCGGGGATGCGGAATTGACCCTTCAACAGCGTTTGCCTTGCATCCGCGACATGATTCTCGCGAAGCTCCAGCAAGGCAAGCGCTAGATAGTTCTGGTCGTCGTCCGGGTTGCGGCCAATGGCATCGCGGAAAATCTCCGAGGCATGGGCAGTGTCTCCCAAATGCGCATAAATATCTCCCAGCAAAGCAAGGAAGGCTTCATCCTTGCGGCCCTCCGCGGAAACCTGTCCTGCGGTGTCCAGCGCCTCGGAGTAACGGCGCTTTCGGAAGTAGGCATTGGCAAGGTCGAATCTTACTTCGTCCGAGCTTGGATTGGCCTGCAATGCCGCCTGAAAGTGCTGGATGGCATCGTCGTAAAAACGGTAACGGGCGAGCAACACTCCGATTCCGGTGAGGGTCCGGTAATCGCCCGAGCTGATCTTGTCGAGTTGTCCGATCGTACTTCTGGCCTCGTCCGCCTTGCCGGTCTTCAGATAAGCCTCAGCCAGCATGTAGAGGTCTTCAGGCTGACCGGGATGCCTCTTGACCTCATTGGTAAGCTCGGTCAGGTCCAGTTGATTGCGGGTGCCGGGAGCAAGCTTGGAGCGACTGTCGAGGTAGTCAAAAAGACGCTCGAAAGGATATGGGCCGGTGGAAGCGTCCTTTGAGAGTGTCTGAAACACTTTCAAGTCCCGGTCGGCGACGGCTGTCTCGTGCAAACTCCTCTCCACCTTGGCGAGCTTGTAGTACCCGGTAGCCGGGTCGCGGCTGATGCGCACGTATCTCTTGAGGAGTTCTTCTGCCTCGGGGAGTTTTCCGCCGGCCATACGCAAATTGGCAAGTTCCAACAGCGCGTCGGGAAACTCCGGATTGTAGCGGAGCGATTGCTGGAACATGGCCTCGGCGCCTGCAGAATCTCCCTGCCGCTCGGCGATAAAGCCCAGGTTGAACAGGCAGGAAGCATTGTGCGGGTCGAGTTTGAGTCCTTGCTGAAAATACTGCTTCGCCTCATCGAAGCGCCCCAGATTCCGGTAAGAGAGTCCGAGGAAGGCATAAGAGCGCGCCGAGCCTTCGATCTCGAGCAGCTTTTTGAACTCTTCGACGGCCTTGTCGACCTTGCCTGCCATGAAATAGCTTTCGCCGAGAGCGGCACGGAGGTCGGACCGCAGCGGGGCGATCTGAAGACCCGATTCCAGCAGAGGTATGGCATCCTCGAAGTAGTTCTGGGACATGCTGATCTGGGCCATGAGAAAGATGACATCCGTATTCTCCGGCGCTATCTTATGTGCGCGGAGCAGCAGATCGAGGGCATCAAGAGGCCGCGACTCGTTAGTGCAGACCTGCGCCAGCAAATAGAGAGTCTCGGCGGACTCGGGCTTCAATTTGAGCGCCCTGGTCAATGCGATTTCTGCCTTGGAATTGTCGCCGCTACGAAGAAGCGACAGTCCCAGGTTATAAAGAATCTCAAAGGTGCCGGGCTCCAAAGCATCGGCTTTTTCTAGTTCGAATTGCGCAGGCTTATACTGTTTTTCAGACGCCAGCAATATGCCAAGTGAGAAATGCACCTGGACGTTGTTGTCGTTTTGCGCGGAAAGTTGTGTAGCCATCCGTAGCGCTTCGACGCCGCGTTTGCATTGGTAGTAAGCGCGAATCAGGTGAAAACTTGTGGCTAAATTCGCCGGACGCACGCGCTGTAAGAGCGGAATGGCCGCGGCAGGGGATCCCTTGGCCATCAGAAGTACACCCAAGTTATAGTTAGCGTCGTGGTTAGCCGGGTCGAGGCGCAAGACGGTTCGAAATTCCTTCTCTGCCAAATCGAGTTTCTTCTCATCCGCAAATAAATTTCCCAAATTGTTGTGTGTCTTGGTGGAGTTAGGAGAAAGTTGCAAGGCTTTCTGGAATGCCGCAAGGGCATTTGCGTAATCCTGCTGGTTACTTTCGATAATTCCCAGCAGGTTGTAGCCGTCGACGCTGGAAGGATTCCGCTGGAGTTCCCTCACCGTTGCGGCCTTGGCCTCATCGAGATGGCCTTGCTGGATCATCTCTTCCACTTGCGAGAATCTAGCGGGCGTCTTTAAGGATTGCTGCGGGACTGCGCGTGCCTGTACAACCAACACCAGCGCCAACAGGGAGAGAGTGCCTCCGGCCCTCGACCATGCCTTGAGGATTCCGGTCGTCGGATGAGACGAAGCGCCGGCGCGTAATCTTCCGGCGTCGGTTGAAGTACGCATCGAGGCAATCATTGCAGAGTATCCAATACCTTTCTTGCGCCCTCATCTTGTGGACGTACGCGCAGCAGGTCGAGTAGGACTTCTTTCGCTTTATCCTTGTAGTTTTGCATCGCATACAGACGGGCAAGATTGAGATACGACTGATCGTAGTCCGGCGCAACGCGTATTCCGGTCTTGAATGTTTCCTCAGCCTTGGAGTAATCCTGACCGCGGACGAAAAGAACGCCGAGATTGTTCAATGCCTCCGGATAGTCCGGACGCAGCGCAATCGCTTTCTCGAGATACTCCGAGGCTTGTTGCATCCGGTCTTGCTGGGCGTAGAGCATGCCGAAACTATAGTCGATTTCAGGATCGTCGGGTTGAATTTCGAGCGCATGGCTCAAGGATTCCTCCGACTTTTCAAAATCCCGCTGTCGCCGGTAGACATTGCCCAGATTCAGATGGGCGATAGCGTATCTGGGACGAAGTTGCAGCGACTGCTGAAAGTCTTGAATCGCTTCATCCGGATGACCTTCCTGGGCGGCCATCATGCCCAGATTGTTCCACGCCTCGGGATAATTCGGGCGCAGTTTCAGAGCCCGCTCAAGATAATTGCGCGCCTCAACGAAGTTGTTTCTTCGCAGGCTGAGCGTGCCCAGGTTGTAATATGCGTCTGGATCGTCCGGCTTGGAGGCGACGGCTTCCAGAAAGGACTCCGCCGCCTGCTCCAGATAGCCGTGCTGGAAGAAGGCAACTCCATAAGTAAAGTCATTGCGCGAAAACGCGCCCAGATAGAGTTCTCCGTTGAACGGAAGTGCCTTCCTCACACGATCGGCAGCCGTGTTGGGGATAGTCTTCACATCCTCCAGCAGATGCTCGGGATCGATTATTCCCTGATAGACCTTGACGATGTTGCCATCTCTGTCGAGCAGAAAAGAGGTTGGGATTCCCAGGTTCCTGCGGCGGTCGAAAAGATGGTGATAGACGATGTTATAAATCCCAGCTACATCTTCGGTGGCAAATAGAACAGGAAAGGAAAGAGCTTCCTGAGTTGCAAACAACCGCGCGGAATCAATGTTGCTGGCCTCGTTAACGTTTACAGCCAGGATCTCAAGCTGGCCCGCACTAAGCGCCGGCCTGCGCCGATGAAGCAGCCGCAACTGATCGAGGGCGAACGGCGCCGTTGTCGCCCAGAAATTCAGCAGCACGAAGCCGCCGCGAAACGCGCGTAATTCTCGCAGGTTACCCGCAAGATCGGGTAGGGAAAACGCAGGTGCTTTCAAGGGTTCGATGAGCCAAGTGTCAACCTGTGACGGCAGCGGCTCCACGATTGGCGGAGGGCCTGGCTGAGCATAGGCCGCAGCTGTTGCAGCGAAGGGTTTGGCCGAAAACGCAGCGGAGCCTTCCTCGATTTCGATGCGGTGGCTTACCGGCAGGCCACTGAATTCCTGAGTTAGCCCGCTAGGCCAGCGAATAACTGCCCGGATAACTCCTTGCGGATTTCCGAGGCCAAAGAACAGTTCCTTGGAGTGCTGGGCCAGAAAACCGGAGCCTGCCTGCAGATACTTCGTCTGACGGAGGGTGCCGGCTTCCACGGTGACAGCGGTTCCGATCGCATCGCGATTGCTCTTATGCCCGCGCAATCGAAATGCGATCGAGCTGCCAATCGCCTTCATCGAGTTATGCAAAATCCGCAACTGCGGAGCATTGCGATTCTTGAGGATAACTTCAAGGCGTCCATCATGGTCGACATCAGCGAGAACAAAGGTGCGGCTATCCTCGATAAAGTCGAGTCCAACCGGACCGGAAACCTCGGAGAAGGTGCCGTCGCGGTTGTTCGAGAACATCACATTTCTCGCATAGCCATGCCAGGTCGAGTCGGAGCGGACCAATTCGTTGATGGCATTCCATCCCCGCTCGTAAGCCAGCGCGCCGGTAGCGTCCTCGGAGGATTTGGCTACCACCTGCCGCCAAAAAAAACTGGCCAGGTCGTTGCGATCCAAACCGGAAAGATACCCATTGATGACATATAAGTCGGAGTAACCATCGTGATCGAAATCCCAGAAATCCGACGACCACGACCAACGGCCCATTTCCACACGAGCTTGCCGGCCGACGTTTTGAAACGTCCCGTCTCCCCGGTTGCGATAAAGCGCGTTGCCGCGAGCGTGCCGCTGATAGAGCTCGCGGATCTGCTGCGGAGCCTTCTCGTGAAACTGTTTTTGTCCGGAAACTCTCTGACCAGCTGCTTCCCACATGCTGGAAACGTAGACATCCTGGTGTCCGTCGTTATCGAAATCGCACCAGGCGCAGCTCATACCGGCGCCAACGCCCTCCACTTGAGCTTGGTGCGAGACAACGGTAAAAGTACCATTGCCGTTATTGCGATATAACTGCGAGCTGCCGAAATCGTTAGCCACGAAGAGATCGGGCAGGCCGTTTGAGTTAGAGTCGCCCCACGCGCAGGCAAAACTATAGCGGTCGTTATCCACATTCAATCCCGCCTCATCCGTTGTTTCCACAAAAGTCCCATCCCCTTGGTTGTGAAACAGACAGTTAGGCGGACCGTTGCGGGCATCGTAATAGGGAACTGGATAGTGGTACTGGTCGAGGCCCAGATAGTACATGTACATGCAGAAGTAAATATCGAGGCGGCCATCGCGATCGTAATCGGCTATAGCCGCATGAGTGAAGGTTCCCTGCGGTGAACGAGCGAACTTGAAGGCGTCGCGCTTGAGCGAGAAGGTTCCGTTCCCCTGATTCAGAAAGAGCAGAGGTCCGGTGCCGCAAACTACAAGCAGGTCCTCAAGTCCCTTGTTTTGAAAGTCGGCAAACAGAGCGCATGCGGTGTTGTCCAGCACGCCGACGCCGGCTTTCTCCGTTACGTCCTCAAAGGTTCCGTCGCCACGATTGCGGTATAGCCGATTGGGCAGTCCGGCCGGCTGGCAGACATAGAAATCGTCGAAGCCGTCATTGTCGAAGTCGCCCACGGCTACACCGTTGTTGGAATAAACGTCGGTGCCGATGGCGCCGTCCAGAACCGTGCGCCAATGATCGACGCCGCGCAGCAATTGCCTATTATAGGATGCCGTTCCGCCAAGAGCCTGAGAAGTTACATCGATGAACGCGGGCCCTTGCAATGCGCTGAGAGTTTCTTCGCTAGCTTCCCACTTCCGTGCTTTCCAACTTTGGGCTTCATCGCAAAACCATTCGGTTCGCCAGCTTCCGACCCGCTCTTCATGCCGCTCTTCATTCCCGCTGGTCACCAGGTCATAGCGGATTTCCAGCCGAAGCGTCAGCGGAGCGGCAGCGATCACTTCAATGTTATAGACTTCAAATTCCGCAATCTTGACTCGTGCGAGCTGCCCCAGCCAATTCTGGATTTCCTGAAGAAATCGCTCACGGCCGGAAACAACACCGCCGGGAAATTGTCTTCGCACGGCATCGATTCCGAATCCGGAGCGCAGCGTGGTTTCCTTAGCGGGAGCCAGTGGAGAGGCTTCGATTGCGGGGTCGAGTAACTTCGCTAGCGCGGAAACGTCGTGAACCGACGACTTGAGTGTCTGACTCCATTCGTTGAGGAGGGACTGAATTTCAACGGCATACTTTTCGGTAATGTACTCATCCGATCCTGGTGCTGCCAGGCGGAGTACATCGGCCAAAGGAGATTTTGTCGGATAGTGGGGAGTCAGACGCGGATCGGAGAAAGGGAACGCGGAGTCGAGAGCCATAGAGGTATTTGGCGCGCCGAAGAGGAACGAGTATCCAGAAAAGGGCGCTGGACGAAGGAGCAACGGCGCCAACCCCATACTCTTGAGCAGGGACCGCCGGGAAAAGCTTCGTTGCTTGTTGCGATGCGTCATCCTGATAGGTTCCGTACTCCCGGCGAAGTGTCCGTAGAATATCTGCCTGGCCGGATTGGGTTCAAATTGTCGATCGATCCGCATCCGGCTACGCAATCCAGTCATGCAGCGCGTGATGGAGGCGATCGAGCGAGACAGGTTCCGTTTCCTGCCAGATTGTAAACTCGCGCGGGGCAACCACATAAGCTTGAGAGAGGCTCTCGGCTATACAGACGCAGACGGCTGAACTCTGGTACTCCTGGTAACGATAGGCGGCCAACCACACATAGAGCGCAAGCATTTGCGCGTCCACGGCGCTGCCCTCCAAGTCATCGACAGCCGGCAGCGGATTCACCTGGTCGGGATTATCGAATACGGCTACTCCGGTAAAGGGCTTGGGCTTGCTGCGCACTCCGAATTGCGCTGCCATAAAAGCGGGCCGGGCACGGTGGAATGCCTCCGAGGCCGCCCATTCCACGAAGGAGTTGCCAAAGATCACGGCGCCGTTACCGGTCAGATACAGCGAGCGCAAGAACTCCCGCACGGCTGGCTCCGCGGCCACCTCCGCTGGGCACCACGTCGTGACATCGACTTTGCGCAGGCGGTCGAAGACTGCGTCGGCGTCGGCAAGGTCTTTGTGCATGGTGTTCATCTCATGCGAAAAGCTCTGCCGGTAGAGTTCCAGTCTCCCATTGCTCAACAGGATCGGTTTTGCCGCGTGCGTGGTAGAAGCCTCCGATCCCAGTACGGCATCAATCAGGCTTCTTCCCGCATCGATTACCCAAACGTCAGCGGACGAAGCATCGGGGCGGCTGCGGACAGCATCCAGTAGCCCGCCGGAACGAATGCCAGTCGCGCTGGCCGAGCCGGTGAGAAGCAGTTCCAGCGCACTCGCTTTTCCGCTGGATAGCCCGAGATCGAGTTTCATCGGCCTGCCGATTCCCTGCCATCTGCGCCAAACGCCGGCTTCATCGACGGGCAGCGGCAAGGGAATGTCGAGAAGAACCAAGCGATTTCCCGGCTTGACCGCCGCGCCGCCAGTCTTCAGCGCATAACTGTCGGTCGCGTCGTAGACCGCCTGCACCGCCCGCCGCCAATCCTGAAAGTACGGCGAACGGGCCAGCAACGAGGAATTCTGAATCGTTTGTTCAACGGTCGAGAAATCCCAGTGGCGGACTCCCATCTTCTCTTCGATTTCGACTACATCGTGGAAGAGTGCGGTAGACTGCTCGGGACTCAAGCCGGCAACGTAAAGCAGAAGCTTCTCAATTGACTGCCGCTCGTTGGGAAAAAGATGCTCCCACTGGTTGAGCTGCTGATTGACATATGGAAGAAAGGTCAAAGGGAGGCGTTTGAGCAAGCCCTTGCTCAACGCATCCCGAATATTTCCCGGCAGCTTGTCTTCCTCCCGCATACTCCTTCCTATCTCCACCGATCCCGTCTGACGCGGGCCAATTTCGCTAGCCGCGAATCTCGGCAATCGCGCTGCCTTGCTGATCGATCCGCGGACAGCCGAGCAGGCCCGCCAGCGTGGGACACAGATCGATGTGGTGAATGGGGCGCTCGACGATCCGCGGCTTGTCGATGCCCGCCCCCAGAGCCATCATCCATGTGTCCCGGGTTGAATCCGAGTTGGCGCGGTGGTTGAAGAATCCGTTGGTCGATGAGCCGTCGGGGTCGCGTCCGAACTCGGGCAAAATCACCATGGTTGTCTTCCCCCGGTAATCCGGGTTGGCTTCCACCTCTTGCCACAGCTGGTAGGCAAGCCGGTCTGCCGTGCGGATGCCCGACAAGTGCATCGCATAGGAGCCGAAGTGCGCTGCTTCGACGTCGGAAAATACCACAACCAGCAATTGCGGCGCGAACTTGCGCATCACCTCGCGGCTCATGAAAAACGTGAGTTCGTCACCGGAGGTCGGTCCGCCGCCATGCACGAAGCTGGCGATGGCGTTCTGGATTGTGCTGCGCACGCGCGGATCGAGCCGGTCGGAAGCATCAAAGACATTCCAGCCCAATCCTTCGAAGTTGCTTCCCGCCATGGCACTCTCCAACTCGGCCTCCACCTTGCTGCGGTCCGCCATGTTGGCGGTGCGTCCGCCGCGCAACGCGTCCACCACAGCGGTAAGCATCAGTTGCTTGGGAAAGACCACGTTGGCGCCATATGCCGGGCCGAAATTGGAATCCGAACTGGCGCCGATCAAGCTGGTCAGCGCCTTGTTGCTGGCCACCACCCAGGTGTTGCTCCGGTCGGCATCCAGTCCCTTGCGATATTGCTCAAAGAGCGTAGGCGTGGTCGGGGCCAGCTTGCCCCAGTCGTCCACATGCTGCCAGTTGCCGGTCAGTATGCTTGAAATCGCATTGAAGTGCGCGGTCACTCCCTCGTTGCGCACATGGCGATACAAGAGCGATTGCGGCAAAAGATCGGCTGAGAGGCGGGGAATGTTCACCAGCCCGTCGGGCGAGAAAGTCTCGTCGCGGCGCACTCCGCCAACGATGACCAAGAGGATTTTGTGACCGGAACCGGCCACGGTGCGCACAGCTTCCTGCGCCCGCACCTGGGGCAACAGGAGGCCGGCCGCCAGCAGGCTCGCCGTGCGCAAGAAGGTTCGCTTGGAAAGGTCCGCCGGCAATCCGGGATCGACACCCATCCCCCAGCCGATCTCCGCACCTGGGCAAACATCGATGTCCATGGGCAAACCTCACAAGGGCGAAATTCCCGCGCTGCCGCCTCGCTCCTGATCGGTCAGAGCCAGGCTGGGGGAATTATATGCGCAGGTTAAGCGAGAATCAACGGATGCTTGAAAGCCGCTGAGCATCTCCATGTAAGTTTTTGATTCTGTTCACCTTATCTCCATGAATTGGAGCGTTGGCCCAACCTTCGGCTCCCCGTTTTAGAGACCTCGGATTGCCCGGTGTAGAACAATCTCCAACTTTTGGTTGACAAAAATTATAAGAATGTCCTAACATTCTCCCGCCCTTGAGTTGTCACTGTAAACGCTTGTTTGTAACCGTTTACAGTACCGGCTGTAAACGGCAATTTGGCGGATCAATGGGAATGGATTTCCCCTGGATCTTCCAGGGAGAGGACGTTCCCCAGCGATACCCAAGAGCTGACCGAGGCACATGGAGGATATTCGGATGGCCTTTGATCGTAATGTTTTCAAGTGGGTTCGAGCATTTGGTTGCTTGACCCTCGCGGCTCTATGTCTCCTCCTGGTCCCAAATCGCTATGCATTTGGCCAGGTGGATGAAGGATCGATCACCGGAACCGTTCAGGACACCACAGGCGCGGTTGTTCCCGGCGCGCAAGTGACACTCTTGAATACGGACCAGGGGATTACCCTGCAAACTAAAACCAACAGCAGCGGCGGATATACGTTCTCGCCGGTCAGAAGCGGGCACTACTCGGTGGCGGCAACCGCGAAGGGCTTCGCCAAAACGAGACAAGAGAATCTGATTCTCAACGTGGCGCAAGTACTCGAGGTGAACATTCAACTCAAGCCGGGCGCCGCGACTGAAACCGTTGAGGTGACCACCGCGCCGCCTCTGCTGCAGACCGAAGAAGCCTCGGTCGGCCAGGTGATCACCTCGGAGTCGGTGAACAGCCTGCCCCTCAACGGGCGCAACTTTACGTTCCTGGCCCAACTCGGCGCCGGCATGCAAACGCCGCAAGCCGACACCCGCGGCAACGCGGGCTCGGGCGCCTTCTCGGCTAATGGGCTTAAACCCGCGCAAAACAACTACCTGCTGGACGGCATCGACAACAACTCCAACGCCGTCGACTTCCTCAACGGAACCAACTTCGTCATTCTCCCGCCGGTAGACGCGATCCAGGAGTTCAAGGTGCAGACCGCGGACTACAGCGCCGAGATGGGCCGCGCCGCGGGAGCCGTTCTGAACGCGACCATCAAGTCCGGCACCAACAGCCTGCATGGGGACGTTTGGGAGTTCTTCCGCAACGACCTATTCGACGCCAACGATTGGTTCACCAACGACGTACCGCATCCCGTGAAGGACGAGCTTCGTCTGAACCAGTTCGGAGCTTCGGGGGGCGGGCCGATCATCAAGAACAAGATCTTCTTCTTCGGCGACTACGAGGGCAAACGCCGCGTCCTGGGAACCACCTTTGACAACAACGTTCCCACAGCGAACGAGCGGAGTTCTGGCTACACCAACTTCGCCGACGTCTTTGGCCAGAACAATGGCCAAACCCGGACCGACATCCTGGGCCGCGCCATCCAGACGGGCACGATCCTGGATCCCGCCACGACGCGGTTTGTGGGGAACGGCAAAGTCGATCCGGTCTCGGGCATTGCCAATAACAGCGGCGCGGACGGCTATGTGCGCGATCCGTTCAGCAGCAAGTGCGGACCCGGCACCAAGACGTTTACACTTGCCGCCTGTTCCGATCTCAATCAGCTGCCGGCCGGCAGATTGGATCCGAACGCCATCAAGCTGCTGAACCTCTATCCGGCGCCGCAATCGGGCAACACTTACGTGGACAGCCCCAGGCTCTTCGAGCACTCCAACACCTTCGACGTGCGCGGAGACATCAACCCTACCGAGAAGGAGCAGATCTTTGTGCGCATTAGCTACGCGGATGACCCGCAGTTCATTCCGGGCCCGTTTAGCGGCGTCGCCGATGGCGGCGCTTTCCAGCAGGGCGTACAGACCGCGAAGTCCCTCCAGGGTGTCGCGGGCTGGACCCACGTCTTCACGCCGAACGCCGTCAATCAGGCGCGCGCCGGATTTGCTCACCTGCACACCACCCGGTACGGGCCGGTCGGTTCGCAGATGGGAATTCCCACGCAATACGGAGTCCAGGGCATTCCACAGGTTGCCGAAAACGGCGGCTTGCCGAACTACTACATCAACGACCTGACCAACCTTGGAAGCAACAACTTTCTGCCCTCGGACGAAGTCAGCGCGACCCTCCAGGTTACCGACGACTTCACCAAGGTTTACGGCCAGCACAGCTTCAAGATGGGCATCGAGTATCAGCACGTCAAGTTCTCCACCCTGCAGCCGGCCTGGTCGCGCGGCGCTTGGAACTACGGCGGCGGCTTCACTGACATTCCCACTCTCGGCAACACGACCACCGGCATGCCGCAGATGCTGTTGCCTCCGCAGGCGGCTCCCGCAACCATCGCGGGCAACCCCAATCCAAACGGGTTCAGCTACTCGGGCGGCTCCGACGACGTCTACGCTTCCAACATCAACAAGACCTACGACGAAAAGATGTACTTCGCGGGGTACCTCCAGGACGACTGGAAGGTGAGTCCCAAACTGACCATCAACCTGGGCTTACGCTGGGATTACTTCGGGCCGATTAACGAGACAAACGGCGGCCAGGCGAACTTCGTGCCCTATGGCCCGCCGAACAACACGCCGGAGTACATCATTCCCGCATCGGGAAAGGATTCCCGGACCTTGTCGACATCCGCTACCTGCCAGGGCAGTGGCTGCTACGGGCTCCAGGACTTGCTGACCAAGGACGGGATTGCTCTGGTCCAAACCGACAAATACGGCCAAGGTATGGTGCAGACACAGAAACACAACCTCGCTCCGCGCATCGGCTTCGCCTGGCAAGTGAGCCCGAAGTGGGTGGCTCGCGGCGGCTTCGGCCTGTTCTACAACTCCTTCGAGAATCAGGGATACAGCCCGAACCTTGGAGAGAACTATCCCTTCGTCTTCAATCACCAATTCACCCCACAGGTGCCCCCAGGGGCCCCGGCGGTCGCCTCCCAAGTGGTGCCGACGAGTTACAACACGCCGTTCTCGGGCTGCTCAACAGCGGGTCCGGGAGGAACAGCCTCGCTTGAATCCGGCTTTTCCTGCATCTCGTTGACCCCGTCAACAGTCGACGCCCGTGGCCTGGGGTTGGGCGGCCAACAGTTCAACTACCAGACTCCGCGGGACTGGGCCGCCAACTTTACGCTGCAGTACTCGATCAGCCGCACCCTCTCCGCGCAGGCCGCCTATGTGTATACGCAGGGCCAGGATCTGCAGGCACTAGTGGGTTATAAGAACGTCGCGGTGATCCTCCCGGCGGGCACAAACACCACCCCGTTCACGCCATTCCCCGACTTTGGTTCGGGCAGCTATGCAGCCACCGTGGGAGAAAGCATGTACCATGGCCTGCAGACCAAGCTCGAGCAGCAGTTCTCGAATGGCCTGACCTACCTGCTCACCTACACCTACTCCAAGACGTTGTCGGACGCGAGCGACCAGCTCAACGGCGGCAGCACAGGCGGCTGGCGGGCCTATGGCGTACCCGGCCTGGGCGGCGGCAAGTTCGACTGGGGTCCTGCTGCTTTCGACATCCGCCAAGTGGTTCACATCAGCGGCGGATATCAATTGCCGTTCGGCAAGGACAAGCGCTTCCTGAACCAGGGCGGGCTCTCCAACGCCATCTTGGGTGGGTGGGCTATCAACTGGCTTATGCCCCTGCAGGGCGGCCAGCCCATCAACTTTGGCTGTCCGACAGGCACAACCTCCGGCACAAGCTGCAACACCATGCGCGTACCCGGCGCCAATCCGCAACTTGGCATCAAGATCAAGAATCTTCCTGACGGCACCCGGTATCCGATGTGGATCGGGAACCCGGCTGCATTCACCCAGCCGTGCGAACTGGGGGAGATCCCGGGCAGCACGGTTGGAACGCCGGGAACGACAACTCCGATTCCGAATACGCCGGCGGGCTGCATCCCGCTGAACGGCGCTGCCGCGCTGGGCAGCAAGCCGGGCATCATCACGGGGCCGGGCATCCACCGTCTCGACTTCTCGGCGTTCAAGGACTTCCATTTCACGGAGCGCTACTACTTGCAGTTCCGCGCCGAGTTCTTCAACATCACCAACCATCCGAACTTCAACGCTCCCGGATTCGGCGGCAACGGCGTCGTCTCGGTGGGCGGCTCGGGTAACTACACCGATTATCACTTCGGGGCAATTGGAGGCACGCGCTTTAATCCTCAAGATCCGCGCCAGATCCAATTTGCAGCGAAGATTTACTACTGAGGTAAGATGAAAGAGCCCCGGAAGGTACGCCCGTTGGGCGCCCTTCCGGGGCCTTCTTCTGCGTAGCGCTTTGCTCACGCGGCGATCACAAAGGGGAACTGTGAGCAAAAGGCCTCGGTTTCGATTTGCAATTCTTTGCGCTCTGCTCGCGTGTCTCTTTCAAGCATCTCCGATCTTTGCCCAGGTTCCGGAGAGCCAGAAGCAAGAACTAGACCGCCAATATCAATCCGCGGTATCGCAATACGATGCCGGCCGATACGCGGCGGCCGCATCTCAGTTAGAAGAGTTATTGCCCCACGCGCCCGACAGCTTTGCGATTCATGAGTTGATGGGACTGGTCTACGCCTCGCTTTCTCAAAATGCCAAAGCCATCGAACACCTGCAAGCCGCGGTTCGATTGCAGCCCAGCTCGGCGGTTGCCCGGACCAATCTGGCGACGACGCTCTTCCATGCGGGAAAAGCCTCATTGGCCGGCGAGCAGTTCCGCAAGGCGCTCGAACTGGAACCCAGGAATTTCGACGCCAACCATAATCTGGGCGAGTTTTACATTCAGTCCGGCAAGATTGCTGAGGCGTGCCCAATGCTCGAAGAGGCGCAGCGCATCGACCCTTCCTCATACGACAACGGCTACGATCTTGCGCTGGCCTATTACCTCACCGGGCGGCTTGCCGAGGCCAGAAAGCTGGTGCAGAGCATTCTGTCGGCCAAGAACACCGGCGAACTGCATAACCTGCTCGGCCAGATCGAAGAGAAAGACGAAAAATACGTCGCCGCGGCAAACGAGTTTGAGACCGCCGCTCACCTGGACCCCAGCGACGACAACCTCTTCGATTGGGGAAGCGAGCTGCTTCTCCACCGAACCTATGAGCCGGCCATAGAAGTCTTCCAGGAAGCGACCCGGCGTTATCCGAATTCGCCTCGCCTGTTGATCGGGCTGGGAATGGCGCTGGATTTGCGCGGAAAGTACGACGATGCGGTGAAGGCTCTGCTTGCCGCCGCCGACCTGGACCCTGCCGACGCGCGCTGTTACCTCTTTCTCTCCAAGGCCTATGACAGTTCTCCCAGTCAGGCCGGGGAAGTAATCCAGCGATTCCGGCGCTATGCCGAACTGAAACCCAACGACGCGCTGGCCCAGTATTATTTCGCGCTGAGCATGTGGAAGGGAAAGCGCGTGGGAGATGCCAGCGTGGACCTTCAGGCCGTCGAGTCGCTGCTGAAAAAGGCGATCGCGCTGGATGACAAGCTCGCCGAGCCCCACGTGCGGCTGGGCGATTTCTACGCCGACCAGCATGAGTATGAAAGGTCCATTCCAGAGTATGTGCGCGCGCTGGAACTGGACCCGAATCTCTCCGACGCGCATTACCGTCTGGGAACCGACTATGTTCACGTCGGAGAAAAAGATCGCGCGCAAAAAGAATTCGAGGTCTATCAGAAACTCCGCGCGGAACACCTGGCAGCGATCGACAAGGAGCGGGCGGAAGTTCAGCAGTTTGTTTACACAGAGAAGGCCGACCCATCCCCGCGGCATTGATGGGTTCGGCGCCTGTTCACGCATTCACGCAGTTTTAAGGATGAAGGAGCCTCATGGATCGTCGCGATTTTCTCAAGACCACAGGAGCGATTGTTGCCGGCGCAACGGTCGCCTCGGGCCTGCCCGGCTATGCCGCCGAATCGGCCCCCGCAACAACCGGACGCATGGTGGTGCCCATCAACCGCAATTGGCGCTTCAGCACCACGGCCACCGACGCAGCCCATGCCCGCGACTTCGATGACTCGGGCTTCACCCGCGTCACCGTGCCGCACACCAATCTTCGCGAGCCTTGGCACAGTTTCGACGAAAAGTCCTACGAGTTTGTCTCCATCTATCGTCGCCGCTTCCGCCTGCCCGCGGACGCGCGCGGCCAGCGCGTCTTCGTCGACTTTGAGGGAGTAATGACCGCCTCCAAGGTCTGGCTCAACGGCGAGTATCTGGGCGAATACAAAGGCGGCTTCACGCCGTTCTCCTTTGAGCTCACCTCCCACATCGATTTCGGCGGTGAAAACCTTCTTGCCGTGGAAGTCGATTCCAGGGAGCGGGCGGACATTCCGCCGTTCGGCTATGAGGTTGACTACCTTACATTTGGCGGTATCTATCGCGAGGTATCGCTGCGCATCGTTTCTCCCACCTTCATTGAGAACATTTTCGCGCAGCCTAAGGACGTGCTCTCCGGTCATCCAGCGCTGGATGTGCAGTGCTTCCTGATGAGCGCCAGCAAAGCCCTGGAAAGCGGACTGAGTTTGGAAGCGGCGCTCTACGATGGCGATAAGCTGCTTGCTAAATCCAAGCAGGAGTTGCCGGCGGGCGAGGACCAGGAGAACTTACCCCGCACCCTGCATCTCGACAATCTTGACGCCATCGAACTTTGGGGTCTGCGCTCGCCCAAGCTCTACCGCGTAGAGGTGCACCTGCTGCGTGGCGCGACGGTGCTCGATAACGACTCGCGCCGCATCGGTTTCCGCGAGGCGCGCTTCACGCCGCAGGGCTTCTCGCTCAATGGCACGATCATCAAGCTGCGCGGGCTCGACCGCCATCAGACCTTCCCCTGGGTTGGCCAGGCCATGCCCGCCCGCGTACAGCGCCGCGACGCCATCATCCTGCGCAAGAACCTCCGCTGCAACATTGTCCGCACCTCGCACTACCCGCAGTCGCGCCACTTCCTCGATGCCTGCGACGAGGCCGGCCTGCTGGTGCTCGAAGAGATTCCCGGCTGGCAGCACATCGGCGATCTTCCATGGCAAGACATCTCGGTCGATAACGTCAGCCGCATGATCCGCCGCGACTGGAACCACCCCTCCATCGTTCTCTGGGGCGTACGCATTAACGAGTCGCTCGACAGCCACGACTTCTACACTCGCACCAATGCCATGGCGCATCAGCTCGATCCTTCGCGCCAGACCGGCGGCATCCGCTACTTTCAGGAATCTGAGTTCCTCGAAGACGTCTTCACCATGAACGACTTTGGCTGGCCGCTCATGGCGCCCAATCATCCCCTCTATCTCAACACCGAATTCGTGGGCCATACCTACCCCACCAAAACCATCGATAACGTCGAGCGCCTGCGCGAACACACCATTCGCCACGCCCGGGTGCACGATCAGCTTGCTTCGAATCCGCAGTACGCCGGCGGCATCGGCTGGTGCGCCTTCGACTACAACACCCACGCCAACTTCGGCTCCGGCGACCGCATTTGCTACCACGGCGTTACCGACATCTTCCGCGAGCCTAAGCCGGCCGCCGGCTTCTACCGCTCGCAGTGCGACCCCGACGAGGAGATCGTCCTTGTGCCCGCCTTCCACTGGGCGCGCGGCGACGAGAGCATCGGCTTCTCCAGGGCCGTGGTTTGCTCCAACTGCGATCACCTCAAGTTCTACGTTGGCAATAAGCTGGTAGCCGAGGCCGATCCTGACCGCAAGCAGTTCGCGCATCTCAAATACGCGCCCTTCTCTGTCGATGCTCACGATGTCCGCGTAGGCTGGGACGATCTGCGCATTGACGGGTACATCCAAGGCAAGAAGGTCATCTCGCGCAGCATGTCGGGGAAAGGAATCGATCAGAAATTCATGCTGCTGCCCGATGACACCGCGTTAATTGCCGACGGAGCCGACACCACTCGCGTCGTCCTGCGCGTTACCGACGAATTCGACGCCATCCGTCCCTTTGCCAACGATGCCATCCACTTCGAACTCACTGGCCCGGCGCAGCTCATCGGCGACAATCCATTCTCGCTCATCGGAGGCACCGGCGCCGTTTGGATTCGCGCCGGCGAACAATCCGGCAAGGTGCGTCTCACCGCGCACCACCCTTACCTCGGATCGCAGCACGTCGACTTCGAGATGACCCCGGCCCCGCCCGAAGCGGCCTGACGCAAACGCTTCAGCGCGCAAAAGCAAAACGCGAGGAAAGCGTTCGCACTCCTCGCGTTTTGCTACCTGAACTCTGCCTGAATTCTATCTACTGCCGGTCCAAGCGGAAGGCTGCCGCCTGAAAGTCTCCCCGGAATCCCATGTCCATCTCCAGCCCGTGGTTCATCCACCAGGCGCCACTGGCGGACTGCGGCGTTCCCGGCATCGTCTTGCCCTCGATTGAACTGAGTGTGTAATTGGCTGCCGGGTCGAGTCCCTTCAGCTTCAGCAGGGGGAAAACATGCCCCTCCTGGGTGGAGTGGATGAAGGCGAAAACCACCGACTGGCTCTTGTCTTTGTTCACCGTCTGGGTGGCCGAGAATTCGCTGCCGTCGAGCGGCGAGATCAGCCGGTAGAGATCGCCCTGCACAATGGTCGGCTGCACCTGGTGGTAGGCGGCGATCAATCGTTTTGCCAGGGCGCTCTCCTCGGGCTTCCAGTTGGCGATGTTGGCGCCGATGCCCAGCGAACCCTGCATCGAACTGAGCATCCGGTAGCTGAGCGAAGTGCTGCGCTGGTTCAGCCAGTGGGGCGAGTCGGTGACCCAGGCCATCATGACTTGTGGCGTGTAGGCGTAGGTGAAGCCATGCTGCTGCGTCAGCCTGTCGAAGGGGTCGGTATTGTCCGAGGGCCAGACCTCATCGGTGTAGCGCAGAATCCCCAGGTCCACCCTGCCGCCGCCGCCCGAGCAGGACTCGATCTCGACGTTGGGGTGGCGGCGCCGCAACTCGGCCAGAATCGCGTAGAGGTTGCGCGTGAACTCGACATATTCGCGCTTTTGCTCCGCCGCGGGAAGCTGATCCCAGCCGGGTTCGCTCCAGTTGCGGTTGTAGTCCCACTTGAGAAAGGCAATATCGTTTCCCGTGAGCAGCTTGTCCAGGAAGCCGAGAACGTAGGCGCGCACATCCTGTCGGGCCAGATTCAGCACCAACTGGTTGCGCGCCTCAGAGTGCGGCCGGCCAGGAAAATTCAGCACCCACTCCGGATGCTGGCGATAGAGGTCCGAGTCGGGATTGACCATCTCCGGTTCCACCCACAGACCAAAGTCCATGCCCAGTTGATGGACTCTATCGATAAGAGGCTTCAGGCCGTGGGGGAACTTCTGCTGGTTCACATACCAGTCGCCCAGGCCGGCATGGTCGTCCTTGCGCTGGCCAAACCAGCCGTCGTCCATCACAAACCTGTCAATGCCCAGCGCCGCGGCCTTCTCCGCCAGCGCCATTTGTCCGGCCTCACTCACATTGAATTCGGTTGCCTCCCACGAGTTGTAGATGACCGGCCGCGGCTTGGGCAGCAGTTGGCCGGCCGTGGCCGCGGTCCGCGGCAGAACGTGCTCCAGTTCGAAGCGGTGCAGCAGCCGCGATGCCTCTCCCAGCCCGTGCCCCGCATAGCCGCCGTAGAAGACCGGCGTCTCCAGCCGCTCGCCGGAGTGCAATACGTAGCCGAAATCGAAGGGATTGTATCCGCCGGTGACGCGCACCGTCTCCAACTGGTCCTGCTCGATGGTGATGCGCCAGGAACCGCTCCAGGCCAGCGAGCCGAACCACACCTCGCCCTGCTCCTCGTTGGCCTCCCCGCTCTGAATCGCAAACCAGGGATTCGCCTGGTGGCCGGTAGAACCACGGCGGCTTTCGATCACCCGCTCGCCGGGATGAAGCGTCTCCTGGGTCAGGCTCCACTCGCCGGCCCAGCGCCCGGTTAAATAATTTAGGGTGTAGTGCGCGGGAGGCAGCGACCAAGAGGCGGCGGCTGTCTGCTCCACGGTCACCGCCTGCTTCTCGCGGTTCTCGACGATCGCCGACCGCGCCAGAATTCCGCTCTCCCCGTCGATCGCATAGTGCAGAGTGACATAGATCTCGTAGTGGATGTCTTTGAGCACTACGTCGAAACCGTCGGGCGTTTCGGTATGGCTTTGGTAGTGCAGCACCAGGTCGCGCACCCCGTCGGCAAAGCTGATCTTCAGCGCCGGCTCCACAAACAGTCCCGCGCCCCAACTGGCGTACTCCTGTGGGGTGGTGGTGTAGGAGGTGTCGAAGGAGGCCCAATCCGGCTGGGGCACGGCCTGCGGAAAGCTGTCGGTGGCCGCTAGCCTCCCGCCCCAATAAAGCTGCTGCAACTCACCTTTGGGGTTCACACCGAAGACATAACTAACCCCGCCGCCATCCAGCCGAAAAACCTTATTGGTGGAGTCGAAATGGGCGCGGGAATCTGTGATTTGCGGTTGCGCAAAAGCCGCAACGGAAACGGCCAGAGCCAGCATGGCAAATGAAAAGGTTTTCAGCATCGGCGACTTCCCCTTTCTCGAACCGGCGAATTATAACATGCGCTTGCACCTCCTAACCGGAAAATGCCATAGACGCAGCGATTCCGCAACCAAGTGGGAAATTGTCGTCAGGAGAAACCCGCTCAAGAATGTCCTATGGACAACACAGCCCGTAAGCACATGGCCTGCGCCTCAGTGGGTGTTGCATCGCAACTGGCGGGAATTACTCGCGGGGACTACTCTTCACGCAGGCGAGGCGCGAAAACATCAGATAACTGCAAGCAAATCTGATCAGTGCGCTACGTCACCCGGGCATGTGACAAAGGATGCCAGGCGCTCTCCGGCCTATAGCGCCTGGATTACCGCCAACTCGGAAGGTGCAGCGAAGCTAGCTGCGAATCCAGCAGGTGAAGGACCTGCCAGTAAAACTTGCCCAGTTGCTACTGTAGTCATACCGGACGGCGGACGGAGTGATCTCTCTTGCCGGAAGCTCCGGAGTAAACGTCCCAGCCGGCAAAGCGCGAGCGGCGTCGGGTCCGTCAGGGGGGCTAGCAAGTCACCAGGCTGTAGCGAAAGTAGCGAACCGTTAGCCGCGAAAAGGCGGTCCCACTGGTAGCGGACTGTGGTGGGATAGATGAGAACGCCGAATCTTTCTTCCGTAGATGAAGGCTCTGCCGCCGGTGAAGGAACTGGGTATAAGCAACCGGCGGGTTCTCCGTGGTCATAGAGGGCTGCATGCTGACAAGGATTAACAGGGAAAGCTCGGAACCACTCATGGGCATGCTTTCCGCGACATTACGCCTGGTTGACAGGCGACTCGTCCCCAACCCCAAAATGGAGGCTCAGAGGCCACCTTGGGGGCGAAGGATCGTCAAAGGTCCGAGTTGCCGACAATCCTGGCACAACGCGAACCCAGATCCTGCGGCGTTTGTTCGGCAATGATCTCGATCAGCGGGCAAAGAATCCTGCGGCTTTTGAACAGAATTTTCCGGATTGGCACGGGGAGCTGAACGGAGGAGCGAGCAGCAACGCCCGCAGGAACAAGCGTTCCTTTTCGATCAGGCTGCTGTGCCGTTTTGAACAGAAAGCTCAAGTCTCGCCCTGTTAAATTCCCCAAGGATCTTGATTCTTTGCGCGTGCATACATGCGGCTATCAGAGATTCGAAATTGGAATCCCGGATTTGCCGATTCGTGCATCGTGTGGGTCCAACTTCGAACTCTCTATGCGTGGGAGACTTTACGATGGTCATTCATCTTCGCGGTATCGTCTTTGCGACAACAGCGCTGGTCTGCTTCATTCCGCCTACGGCCTCGACTGCACAAGGGCATGAAGCAACGATCTCCGCAGCTCCGGGCACGCTGGTCCGCTGGGCGGTTCCGGGTGCGACGCGATGCAGCATGAGAGGGCGCTCCTGGGCCGCGCTGGAGGGTACCTGCTACTATCCGATCGACCTGCTGGATAAGCCGGGACCTATCGCCATCGCGATCTGGGGCACGGGGCCAAAGGAGTTTGCCCGCATCTCTGTAGAGGCCAACGATTACGGGACCGAGGAGATTACCCTTCCCGATATTCCCCAAGCCCACCCCTCGCGGGAGGACCTGAAGCGCGACGCGGCCGACCAGGCGATCTTGGGCAAGATATGGAGTATGAAAGAGGGACCGGCGAAGTTTGCGCTGCCGCTTGGGGAACCGGTAAGACCGATGAGCGTGGGCAAGTCGTTCGGCGTGAAGCGGGTGTACAACGGCAAGCTGGCCGAACAGGCCCACATGGGGTCCGACTACGATTCGCCGGTTGGCTCTCCAATCCTCGCAGTTGCGGCGGGAACGGTACTCTATGCCGATGAAATGTTCTTCGAGGGCAACGCCGTGTTTATCGACCACGGCGACGGGCTCATCAGCATGTACTTCCATCTCTCAGATATCAAGGTGCGGGCCGGGCAGGAGGTCAGGAAGGGCGAGACATTAGGCCGGGAGGGAGCGACGGGCCGTGTTACGGGACCACACTTGTGGTTCGGCGTCCGCTGGCATGACGCCCGCATCAATCCCAAGTTCCTGCTTGAGGCACCGGGCAAGATTCCTGCGGTGAACCAAGCGTCGCAATAGAGATCGATTGGCGTTTGTCTACAGCGCCAAAACGAGAATCTCCGGAGACGTCTTCGTTTTTTCCGGAGTTCGAAACCGCCCGGACATCAAGTGAAATCTTCTGGTGTCCCAGAAGTCGGCTTTCTCGAACGGTTTCACCGAGGTCTGGGCTGTGCTCGGGGCGGATGACCGCAAACCGCACCTTACTCGATTTTCGCTCTGCTGAGCCGAAAAATTGCGGTTCTGTCCGGATTGCCGACGATACAGGCGGAATGAGCAAACTCGGCAACCCATAGCACCGGCTTTGGACTTTTACAAATCACTGTTTCACGGAAGGATCGCGTGGGAGCCTCTACAGCCGAGAGCGAGCATTTTCGACATATAGACTGACTTTTCATAGTCGAACACGCCTTTGAAACCCAGGATGTCATCGATAACGAATTGGCCGTCCTCAGATATTACTCGCGCGGCGACCCGCCAACGATATTTCTGGCCAGTACGAAGAGACGGAACACCACCGTCTAAATAAGACCAGACATTAACGTAGACGAGGTAGGAACCATCCGCCTGCACGCTTGTGGATCCGACCACTGCGCCGTTGATTTCACCCCGCTCATTGCTCCCAGAGAAAAGCCCGTCCTCATAGAATCCAGGAGGCTTCTCAGGCGGGTCCGCGTTCCTGTGCTGGCGCTGCCAATCCTGGTCGCAAGCGTTCCGCGTCGCAAAGATCTTGACTAGCCGCTTACTGAGAAGGGGCCAGATTGCTGTCTTGGCCGCTCCATATGGAACACCTAGCGGGTGGCGCGCCACAACCTCGCGGTAAAGCTTTTGCACGACATCCGCGGGTTGCGTTTCCTGAGCCGCAATTTGGCCCGAATAGGTCGCTAGCTGCAAGAGAACAGCAAAAGCCAGAACTCGCGGATGCCAAGGATATTGTCGGTTCATACTCGTGGGCTATTTTACATCCCTGAAAGTCGCACCTTCGGCAAAGAGCAAGCGCTGCCGATCTGCCAGTTCTAATCCGGTGATTCCGGACGTGTCACCGGCAACTCGGAAGTAACGCGATTCTTGCTCATTACGGTCTTGGCTGATTAAAAAATTGCAGAGCAGAAGATCTCGTTACAA
>Ga0224559_1000360_pt1 | contig 31666 bp, 23 predicted proteins | sample 714S33034metaG_FD_180676 | JGI IMG/M metagenome (GOLD analysis project Ga0224559, IMG submission 180676) | Peat soil microbial communities from Stordalen Mire, Sweden - 717 S3 30-34 | ecosystem: Environmental > Terrestrial > Soil > Wetlands > Peat | place: Sweden: Norrbotten County, Stordalen... | reverse complement strand
TCATAACCTAATGGGGCAGTCGTATATTCCCCGTAACTTCAGAGTATTTCGATAAACTCCATTAGTTTAGTCGGTTGTTTATAAAACCTATATTAATGATTTGTTGAACTCGGAGTTTTATCGAAATCTTGCTTGTTTTTACTTTATTATGCAGAGTTTTTGTGTGAAAATCTCTGCATTATCTCAGTTTCAGCCTAAATTATAGGATCATTTTTGGCCAAATTTAGGAATAATACATATATATTATTAAAAATAATTTGTTTCTATATACACTCCTTTAAATTTAATATTTAATTATGTATTTTTAAATAAATTTTTATAGTTGTTCTTTTCTATAAAATTAGAAAGTATTTTTATTTATAAACTGATTATGTTATTTAGAAGAACTGTTTATTTTACTTATCATATTTGTTTATTTAAAGGAGCGGGAAAAATGATCACTAAAAAAATGAGCACTAAACAAAAATTGTGCTCGATAGTCTTAGTGTCAGCAGCTATGATTTTACTATTCGTACGTATCGTAGATGCAGGCCCGTTTGTATATATCACAAATTTAGATAGCAATAATGTCTCCGTAATTAATACCGCCACAAACACTGTTATAGCCACGGTGAATGTAGGAATTAATCCTGTTGGAGTTGCAGTTACTGCGGCTGGAACAAAAGTATATGTGGTGAATGACGACAGCAACAATGTTTCTGTAATTGATACAGCAACAAACAATGTTACAGCCACCGTGCCTGTAGGAATATATCCTGTGGGAGTTGTAGTCACCCCAGATGGAACAAAGGCATATGTTGCGAATGTGGGCAGCAACAATGTTTCCGTAATTAACACAGCAACAAATATTGCTACAGCTAGTGTATCTGTAGGAAACTATCCTTATGAATTGCAGTCACTCCAGCTGGGTCAAATGTATCTGTGGCAAACTGTAATAGCAATACTGTCTCTGTAATTAACACAACCACAAATACTGTTATAGCCACTGTGACTTCAGGAAGCGAACCTTCTGCTCTTGGACAGTTTATAAGTCAGAATCTAATAATTCCTACCATTGCCTGGAGCGATCCTAGTGACATTGGCTATGGAACAGTATTAAACAGCACTCAATTAGATGCAACTGCTTAGGTGCCTGGAACCTTTATTTATACTCTATCTTCAGGAACTATACTAAGTCTGGGTACACATACATTGATAACACCTTCACACCAACTGATACTGCAAACTATACTATAGCATCATCGAATGTTTCTATAAATATAACACAAGCGACTCCTACAATTGCCTGGAGTGATCCTGCTAACATAACCTATGGAACAGAATTAAGCAGTACTCAGCTAGATGCAACAGGATCGATACCAGGGCCAATTACATATAATCCACCAGCAGGAATGGTATTGGTAGTAGGTAAACAGCAACAATTGACTGCTACTTTAACACCAACCGATATTACAAACTATACTACAGCATCCGCGGGTGTATCGATAAATGTTCTGACTCCGACGCAAAAAATCCAACAAATGATTGCATTTATCCAAGGCATAACCACTTCTGGTGAGCTTGACGAAGGATCATCCTATGAACTAATAGCTATACTCAACGCTGCCGAAACAAATCTGGCTAGAATAGAAAGTGATCCCAGTGTGGGAAATCCATTTGCTGTATCGGCTGATCTTAGGTATTTCATAATCCAGGTAACAGATAAAATAGATAAGGGCATGCTTTCGCCGACAAATGGACAGACACTGATTGATGCAGCAAATAACATAATGAATTCTTTGAACAATCAAGGTAGGTAGGATTATTTGAATTCAGTAGTGGATAAGCCTAAATTGATGATAGGGACATTTTTTAAACAAAATAATCAAATGTATTGAAGTTGTGTATGTGTATTTCTATGTTTTTAAGTCTGTAAATGTAGGTGCTAGTAAATAAAATAGATAAAAATTAGCTCAGCATCCTACTTTTTTGGTAAAAGGAAAAAATATAGAATGAATATAAAGATAAAATAATCCTATAATGGGAACATTACCATGGACCTATAAGTGACTTATCACCTATTTACATTTATGATTATAATGTTTGTGCACCTATAATTATTAACTCATAATAGGTAGAATAATTAAATTAGGTTATTTATGAGATGATTAGTTTCCTTATTTTGCTTACACTTGTATATGGAAATTCTTCAATGACCTTACTAACTAAGGACCCTGTTCCGCATCCAGTATCCATCCACACTTTTTGGCTGGTTGGCAGCGTTTTTATGAGGTTGATAGTCTCCTGATGGAAAGATAAGTAATAAGGAATAACACCGGATATCAGGGTATCATAATTTTCGGGAAGATAGGGGGTAAAATTTTGTGTAGGTTGTACCGGAGTCATAGTAGTAGATCCTTTGAATTCTACGATAAATAAATTTCACTGACATTGTATGGTCGAGCTAAGATAAGTAAAGAAAATGCCTAATCATTCAATGATACCATAGCAATTGAACTCGTTGAACTAATTGATTATAATTTTTAGTTTTTAGACAAGGCAGTTACTAACTACTCTCAAACGAAATAGGGCTGACAGAATAAATATAAACTGATTTTAATTGAAAACAAGTTTTGAGAAGGAATTAATTTTTCACTAAGAGATATAATAACTAAAAAACTTGACTTCCTTGTAAAAAACCTTGGAACTATAAGCTATTGATGCAAAGATAATTCCAACTTACAAGATCTTCGTAGAAAAAAGTTTGATTTTAAAATGCAGGAGCTGTTTAGGATACTGGAGAAACTTACCTGCCCACAGCATATCCCCACTGTGATGAATTTCAGGAGAGATTCAAGGAGTACAGGTATGCATTACTTGTCAAATTCATATCTCCTGCAATTACCCAATTAAATTTAATCGAGAAAGAAATCAGCGGTTCTTGCTAGGTTAATAGATATATATACTCCAAAATATACTCGGGGGAAAGATCTCACACTAGTTTAGTGGAGACTATGTATAATTTCTACTTCAAAATTCCATAATTATTGAATTTTCTTAAAAGCTTTTTCTGTGAACTATTGAGGCAAATTGTAAACTAAAAAAATAGTCATTCGTAACTACAACAAACCGAACTACTGGAGACACGAGATTATTTATATCAGGTTGGCATTTAGCAGACAAAAAGGTTATCCCATCTTTTAATTCAGTGCAAATTCATTCAGATACATAATTTATCAATACTTTGTATATACCACAAATATCCATATTCTACACGTATTACATATTTGAGAGGTTAAATATGTTTCAGATAGGAGAAGCATTAATGGGGCAGGGCCCAGAACTTGCCCATGTTGATTTAATGATAGGGGATAAAGTTGGTCCTGTGGGGCAGGCTTTTGCAAACGGTCTGACTCAACTTTCGGCCGGACACACACCACTTCTATCCGTCATCAGGCCAAACCTACCACCCAAACCTTCCACCCTTATAATTCCAAAGGTTACGGTAAAGAATATGGAGCAGGCAGCAAAGATTTTCGGACCTGCCCAGTCAGCAGTTGCAAAAGCAGTAGCAGATTCTGTCGAAGAAGGTGTAATCTTGAAGGAACAAGTCGAAAACATTGTTATTGTAGCAAGCGTCTTCATTCACCCAGAAGCTCAGGACTATAACAAAATTTACAGATACAACTACGGAGCCACAAAACTCGCAATTAAACGTGCTATGGAAGGCTTCCCGGGTATTGACAGAGTTCTCGAGGAGAGCAATAAGTCCACTCATACCATTATGGGATTCAAAGTCACTAGGCTATGGGACCCGCCCTATTTACAGATTGCTTTTGACAACCCCAACTTGGAAACTGCACTTTCTGCCATCTCCCATATTCCTAACAGCGACCACGTGATAATAGAAGCGGGTACACCTCTTATCAAACGCTATGGCGTGGATGTCATTTCAAAGATTAGGCAGGTAAGACCAGATGCCTTCATTGTCGCTGACTTGAAGACCCTTGATACTGGAAACCTTGAAGCAAGGATGGTCGCAGATGCCGCAGGTGACGCCATTGTAGTCTCTGCTCTTGCTCCAATCAACACTATTGACAAGCTCATCGAGGAAGCCCATAAAACAGGTATTTATGCAGTCATGGACACCCTCAATCAGCCTGATTCAATTTCTGTCTTGAAGAATCTTAAGGTTATGCCCGATGTCATTGAACTCCATCGTGGAATTGACATCGAAAGTACTGAACATGCTTGGGGCGATATTGCTGAGATCAAGAAAGTTGCTCCAAAAGCTTTAATTGCCGTTGCAGGCGGAGTTCGTCTCGATAAGGTACCTGTGGCTCTAAACCAGGGGGCTGACATTCTTGTTGTCGGACGTGCGATCACCAATGCAAAAGATGTCAGGGAGGCTGCAGAGCAGTTTATCAACAGTCTTAATAAGCCTGAAATTGACCAGTTCAGAATTATGACGGACTTTTGAGCAAATTTTAAAATTTCGGAAAAAGATCCCGTAAAAAACTGCTAAAAAAGTAAAATATAAAACAATTATTTAGTAGAAAACCACAAGAGAAGGCGTTATAATCCTTGCTTTCTTTTTAGTTTTTTCTTCGTTTTTCGGGAGGGGATTTCTTGGGTTTACCATTCATTTTACTGAATTTCAAGACTTATATACAGGGTACAGGTCAGAATGCAGTGAAAATTGCAAAGGCCTGTAAAGTAGTATCTGAAGAATCAGGTATCAATATTGCAGTGGCTCCCCAGCTTCCTGACATTTACAGAGTAGCCTCGGAAGTTGAACTTCAGGTCTTTTCTCAACATATGGACGGAATAGGAGAAGGAAGCTTTACTGGACATATTTTTGGGAAATGTATAAAAGAAGCCGGAGCATGCGGAACTCTAATAAATCATTCTGAAAAGCGTATGACTCTTGCAGATATTGAAGCTTCCCTGAGGGCAGCAAGAGACTTTGGACTAAGAACAGTTATCTGTACTAATAATATCCCTACCACAGTAGCAGCAGCAGCTCTTTGTCCCGATTATGTTGCAATCGAGCCCCCTGAGCTAATAGGTAGCGGAATCTCAGTGTCAAAGGTAGATCCTGAAGTCGTTAGTGGCTCGGTTGAGGCAGTTGCAAAAATCAATCGTGAAGTAAAAGTACTTTGTGGAGCCGGGATCTCAAAAGGTGACGATCTCAGGGCAGCCCTTGATCTTGGATCTGAAGGTGTGCTCCTGGCATCGGGAATCATTAAAGCAAAAGACCCAAAAACTGCACTTGAAGATCTCATCAGTCTAGTTTAAGTTTAACTTCCTAATTTGTATTCAAAATATTACGGATACTCAGGAATACATTGACCTATTTGAAAAACTATTTGGCTTCTAAGCCACTTTTTCTCTAATTTCTTACAACTATTTTGCTACATAATCTAAATCTATTGACTTTGTTTTTAAGTTATCACAAGTGTATAATTGTAAATCCATTCAAAATTGGAAAAACAGAATTCTTTGCCAACTATTAAAGAAAATCAGCTCAAAAAACTTACACACTATGTCTTGAATCCGACATTTTGAAGATGTATATATATATAGAATGTCGTTAGTTTACTATTTCTGCGAATTAAATTACCAACTTATTGAGCAGGGAAATTGCCTAAAAAGCCAATTTAACATCCATGATCACAGTTACATTTGATCCTTCTATGCAACTTGCTGATCACTTTTAAGACAGGTTTGAAAATCAAACTTCGGATAAAAGTCTTGCCCACAATCGTGACGAGCCAATTTAAGTTGGTAAAAGGCATTTTTTTGAGCTTGATGGAATCGGTATTAATGATCACAATGTACGTTTTTTCAGTGGATCTGAACCAAAATATTCTCCTCCAAAAGTGATGCAGATTATCAAAAGCATCACAAAAGGAAAAATCTTTAAAGAAGATCTAAGATTTAAAAACAGTTAAAGGATTGGGAACTGTGGATTGATGGAGACTATATTGTAACATGAATGATGGTACAACTTCCGATGTAATTAAAAACTATATTGAAAATCAGGGAAATAAGTAAGAAAAAGAAGCATATAAGAAAATGAAAGTATTTGATTTTGAATAATTCATGTATATCCAAACCTATGGCTTGAACATAACTTGCTGCTTGCAGTGGATGTGAAACCGAACTTTTAATTTTGAACCTGTTATCCGAAGAATTTCACATTTTTTTGAGTGTATTTTTTGAATATTGATTAAAATTTAGATCAAAAATTGGGGAAATTTAAATCGACAAAGTGAAGAATGCAATACTTAATTGAAACTATTTTAATATTTTGTTCTATTACACACAATATTCCAAATTAAATACCAAAAATTTGATCATGTCCATGAGTTGTTGAAAATCGTAATAAAAATACTCTATCTATATTTACATAAAATTAAAAAATATAATTTTTTTCCGGTGATCAATAACTCAAGGAACCAACCAATAATTCGATAACCATAATATTACTCATTTGTGTCTCCGAAGATGAAAATATCCTTTCAACATAAAAATCAAGTTGTCAAATTGGGATAAAAAGAAAAAAAATGATCCTAACTTCTCAATTCCCTTCTATTTCTTTTTTAAATTTTTTTATTAATTCTCTTACCTGAATTGCACGCTCAAAGTCCAACCTTTCAGCAGCCTCCCTCATTTCAACGTCTAGCTCGATTATGACATTTGGTATATCAGTTTTTGGGACATGTTTGATATCAGTTATATCCACTACTTTTTCTCTAATGGGTTTGCAGATAGTTGTCGGTACTATGCCGTGTTCTTTATTGTAAGCTACCTGAATTGAGCGGCGACGCTCTGTTTCGTTAACTGCTTTTTTGATGGAATCGGTCATGTTGTCTGCATAGAGGATAACCTTTGAACTGGCGTTCCGGGCTGCACGCCCTATAATCTGGATGAGACTTTTTGAGTTCCTCAAAAAACCTTCTTTATCGGCATCCAGGATGCCGATAAAACCTACTTCTGGGATGTCAAGGCCCTCTCTGAGCAAATTGATACCTACAAGAACATCGAATTTGCCAAGACGAAGTTCTCGGATGATTTCTGTTCGCTCTATTGTCTTGATATCAGAATGCAGATAACGAGCTCTAATATCATTTTTAGCAAGGAATTCGGTAAGTTCCTCTGCAAGTTTTTTAGTCAGGGTGGTTACAAGGGCTCGGTCTCCCCTATTTACTATTTTCCGGATTTCCTGCATAACATCCCTTACCTGGCCTTCGAGAGGACGAATCTCTACTTCAGGATCAACAAGACCCGTGGGCCTTATTATCTGTTCCACCACTTGAGATGAACGCTCCAGTTCGTAATCTGAGGGAGTTGCTGAAACGAAGATCACATTTCTCATATACCGTTCGAATTCATCAAACCTCAGAGGCCGATTGTCATAGGCGCTTGGGAGCCTGAAGCCATAGTCTACCAGGCTCTTTTTCCGAGATTTGTCTCCGTTATACATCCCGTGAAGCTGGGGGATGGTCTGGTGGCTCTCGTCAATGACAAGGAGAAAATCTTCAGGGAAATAATCAAGCAGGCAGAAAGGTTTCTCTCCGGGCTGGCGGTTGTCAAAATGCCTTGAGTAGTTCTCAATTCCCTTACAGTTCCCGGTTTCCTCTATCATTTCCATATCATAAAGAGTGCGCTGCTTTAGCCGGTGAGATTCAAGCAACCCCAATTCCTGGAGTCTTTCTTCTAGCTCCTCTAGGATGTACTGAATTGCAATTTTTTGTTCCTCCTCTGGAATTACATAGTGTTTGGCAGGATAGACAAAGAAATAATCCAAGTTTTCAGTTCTCTGTCCTGTCTGTTTATCTACTTCGGAAATTCGATCAACTTCATCTCCGAAGAGTTCAACCTTGATGATATTATAAAAGTATCCGGGAATAATGTCAATAACATCCCCTTTTACCCTGAAGCGTCCTGGCATGAGCTCGAGGTCATTACGCTCAAACTGGATTTCAATGAGCTTTTGCAAAATCTCTTTTCTTTGAACCTTGTCTCCAACTTTCAGTTCAAACCCCATTTCCTGGAAGTTTTCCGGATTTCCAAGACCATAAATACAGGATACTGATGCTACAACTATAACGTCCTGGCGAGACATCAGAGAAGCTGTGGTAGCAAGGCGCATCTGCTCGATTTTTGGGTTTATCTGGGCATCTTTTTCAATGTATTGATCCTTTGCTGGGAGGTATGACTCCGGCTGATAGTAATCATAATATGAGACAAAATACTCCACCCTATTCTCTGGAAAAAATTCCATGAACTCGTTATAAAGCTGCGCAGCGAGGGTCTTATTATGAGCAATTACAAGGGTCGGTTTTCTGAAATGGTTTATGACATTTGCAACAGTATAAGTTTTTCCTGATCCTGTTACCCCGATAAGAGTCTGCAAATGCTCCTTTTTCGTCAGCCCTGTCACAAGTTTTTCTATCGCCTGCGGCTGAGAACCCATGGGCTCAAAATTGGAAACAAGCTTGAACTGCGGGCTGTCACGATACTGAACATCATGTATTGTTTCGTATTTTTGTTTTGATGATTCTTTGGATAATAGTTCGGATGATAGTTCGGATGATGATTCGTATTTTTGACGCGAGAATTTCATAAAACCAAGACCTTAAAATGTGAGGTATTTTATTATTTACTGGGTTTCGGACTTTTTACAGTCGCAGAATTTTGGAAATTAAAATGAATTTTTGCGATCCCAGAAAATGAAAAAAAAGTCTCCAGTATGTTGGAAAATTAAATGGAGAAACATATCTGCGATTACTGTATCAATGATTTTTGCCTCAACAGGCGATTATAGTTGAGTGCAAATCTGTGGGCCTCATTCCTAATCTCTTGGATAAAGAGGGAAGCCTGTTCGTCTCTTTTGATGCTGAGAGGAGACTTAAATCCAGGTACGTAAATTTCTTCTTCCCTTTTGGCAATGGAAATGATCGAAACCCTAATTTTCAGTTTCTTAAGTTCCTGGAAAGCTGAAGAAAGCTGTCCTTTCCCCCCATCTATGATAATTAATTCAGGCATGTCATGTTTGTCCTCAAGCAGGCGGAAGTACCGCCTACGGACAACCTCGGCAATGGAAGCAAAGTCATCAATTCCTTCCACACTTTCTATTTTGAAGCGGCGGTAATTATGTTTGTCTGGCCGTCCTCCCCGGAACTGCACCATGGAACCTACAGTAGCCGTACCTGAGAGATGAGAAATATCGAAACATTCAATAACATTTGGAAGCTTTGGCAGAAAAAGCTTACTTTGCAAAGCTTCTAGTTTATTCTGATCTCTGAAAAAACCTATCTCAACATTCTTCAGGGCAAGATCGAGTAGTTCTTTTTTTTCGCCCTGCTTGGGGACAGAAATTTTCACCCTTTTACCTTTAACTTGTGATAAAAAATCAATAAGAGGTTCGTCGAGAAGTTCAGGCAAGATCAGCTCTTCAGGCGGATCATTCTCAGAATAGTACTGTACCAGAAACTCTTCCAGGAAATTTTCCCCAAAGGCAAAAACATAGTCTTGTTTGTCTTCAAGCGTGCCTTTATAGACCTTGAAGAGCATGAGATAGATGTTATCATTCCTGATAATATAGTTTAGGACGTCCTCATTATGCTTCTTCTGCCTCTCCATATTTTGTTTTTCCTTGAGGTTCTCAAGAGCTGAGACCTCATTTCTAAGGATCATAGCCTGCTCAAATTGCTGCTTTGCAGCTAGATCTTTCATTTCCATTTCCATGGATTCGATAAGCTCTCTGATATTGCCTTTCAGGACATAAGTAGCCCTTTTAACTTTATTTTCATATTCTGCTGAGGAGATTCTCCCTATACAGGGTCCGCTACATGCTCCGATGTGATATCTGAGACAGGCACTCATCGGCATTTTTTTACAGGTCCGCAGCTGGAATGTCTTTCTTACAACCGCAAAAATATAATCTCTCTCCTTTGCAGAAACAAAGGGCCCAAAGAAATTTCCACTTTCTATTTTCTTCCTGGCAAGTTTGATCCTCGGAAATTTTTCTTCGGTTAAATGAATGCCTGCGTATCTTTTAGAATCCTTGAGTGCTATATTATACCTTGGCCAGTGTTTCTTAATCAGAGTATTTTCCAGGAGGAAGGCTTCTACTTCAGTATTTGTAACAATGAAATCAAGGTTTCTAGCGGCCTGCACCATATTCTCTGTTTTAGGATCAAGATCTCGTTTCTGGAAATAGTTATTTACCCTTTTTTTAAGATCTTTTGCCTTACCTACGTACATTACAACACCATCTTCGTTCTTGAAAAGATAGCATCCTGGCAGGTGAGGAAGAGACTTTAGATCAATCATCTTCAAACCTCATTCATTTAAGTCTTAAAAATATTCCCGGAAATTTTCCAAATTATTGACCCTTCATAATACTTTTGCTGTTCTGTGTTTGAATTCTTGAGATTTTTCTTCAAAGCCTTTAGAATTTTCATTAATGTCGTCTTCAAACTCTTCAAAATCGGTATCAAAAGAATATTTCTCTTCAGAAATTGTCTCAATGGCTTCTGATCTTAATATTCCCAAATCTGAGACTTCTCTTGAAAGCCTGGTAGCAAGGAAACATGCAGTATGGCTCCCATTAACCCCGGAAACTTCCTCAGGCGTTCCTGTAGCAATAATTTCTCCGCCCGCATTTCCGCCTTCAGGACCAAGATCGATTACATAATCTGCTGATTTAATAACGTCTAGGTTATGCTCGATTACAACTACAGTATTCTTCTTTGCAACTAGGCCATTGAGGACCGAAATAAGTTTTTGAACATCATGAAAATGCAGTCCTGTAGTGGGTTCATCAAGAAGATATATTGTCATTCCAGTACCCTTTTTGGAGAGCTCTCTTGTAAGCTTGATTCGCTGGGCTTCCCCTCCAGAAAGGGTTGTTGAACTTTGGCCAAGTTTGATATAACCAAGCCCGACCCTTGTTAAGGTATCGAGCTTACTTTTAATCCCAGGGATATTTTTGAAATGCTCTGAAGCCTCTTCTACTGTCATATCCAGAACTTCTGCAATCGATTTGCTCCTATACTTTACTTCTAGGGTTTCCCGATTGTAACGTGTACCTTTGCATTCCTCACATTCTATATATACGTCAGGCAGGAAGTTCATTTCAATTTTTATCAGTCCATCGCCCTGGCAGCCCTCACAGCGTCCCCCCTTTACGTTGAAAGAAAAACGCCCACTTCTGTAACCCCTAATCTTTGCTTCCTTCGTTTCGGCAAAGACCTGCCTGATGGTATCAAAAATCTTTGTATAGGTTGCGGGATTCGAACGTGGAGTCCTACCAATTGGACTCTGGTCAATAACGATTACCTTGTCAATCTCAGAATCAAAAATTAAATTGTCATAGTTCCCAGGTGTTATACTTGAATTATATATCTTTTTCATAAGGGCTTTGTACAGAGTATCATAAATGAGAGTGGATTTACCTGACCCTGAAACACCTGTAACCACAGTTAATATTCCTATTGGGATGTTCACATCGATATTCTTGAGGTTGTTTGCCCGGCAGCCTTTAAGCCGAATAAACGCATTGCTTCGTCTGCGAAGAGCTGGAACTTTTATCTGCCTTTCCCCGGAAAGGTACTGACCTGTTAGAGACTCTGGATTCTTTTCGATCTCTTCAGGCGTACCTTCAGCTACTACATAACCCCCATGAATACCTGCTCCAGGCCCAATATCTAGCACGTGATCAGCAGCTCGGATAGTGTCTTCATCGTGCTCCACGACTATCAATGTGTTCCCAAGATCTCGTAGTGTCCGAAGAGTCTGGATTAGCAGTTCGTTGTCTCGCTGGTGTAGCCCTATAGATGGCTCATCAAGTACATACAGCACACCCATTAGATTAGATCCAATTTGCGTAGCTAGCCGGATGCGTTGAGCTTCCCCTCCGGAGAGGGTCCCTGCATTCCTGGATAGGGTGAGGTAACCGAGTCCGACATGTTTTAGGAACCCAAGCCTGGAATGGATTTCTTTCAAAACCTGCTTTGCGATTTCTTCTTCCTTTTCCGAAAGCTTCAGGGTATCGAAAAACCGGATACATTCTACTATTGAGAGATCTGTTGTATCTACAATGGATTTATTTCCAAGCTTTACTGCAAGCACTTTTTCCTTCAGGCGCCTTCCTTTACATTTCGGGCAGATCCGGACTTGCATGAATTTTTCAAGTTCTTTTCGCCTGTACTCTGACTTGGTCTTGCTGTATAACCTTTCAGCCTGAGGGAGAAGTCCTTCCCAGGTTCCTTTATGAGACCACTGAGCATCCCCGTTCTTCATGCTCATACTGAAATGAATGCGTTCATCTGAACCGTACATCAGAGCTTGGCACTGCTTTTCCGAAAGAGTACTAAGCTGAGTAAAAATGTCGAAACCAAAATGTTTTGCCACAGCTGCCAAATGCTGGCTTCTGAAGCTATCCAGGTAATTTCTGTATAGGGCCACAGCTCCATCTGCAAGACAGAGAGTATGATCCGGAATAATCAGATCAGGATCGAATTCCATTTTGATCCCGAGTCCATTGCACGCTTCACATGCTCCAAAAGGACTGTTAAAAGAAAACATCCTGGGTTGAAGTTCTTCGAAGGCCATATCACATACTGGACAGGACATATTTGATGAATGAAGGTGAGCTCTTCCTTCCGAATCAATCGCAATTAAGAGTCCTTCTGCCTTTTCGAGGGCAATTTCACAGGCTTCAAAAAGCCTAGAACGATCTTCTATAGGGTTCATACGATCAACTACTACTTCAATATCATGTTTTTTGTAGCGATCGAGGACGATCTTGTCCTCGGTTCTGTAAATTTCCCCATTTACGCGAACCCTGGTAAAACCTTCGCCATTCAGTTCCCTTAAAAGTTGCTGATAAGTACCTTTCTTTTGGCGGATTATAGATGCAAGGATGGTAACAATACCTTCATATTCTTTGCGGATACTATCTGTTATTTTATCCGGAGATTGAGATTCAATTTTGATATTGTGAACCGGACAGTAAGGAGTTCCGACTCTGGCAAAAAGCAGCCTCATATAATCATAGATTTCAGTAACCGTTCCAACTGTACTTCGTGGATTTTTGGATGTTGTTTTCTGTTCTATGGAAATTGCTGGAGATAGTCCTTCAATACTGTCCACATCCGGCTTGTTCATGAGGCCAAGAAACTGACGTGCATAAGCTGAGAGAGATTCCACATAGCGACGCTGTCCTTCTGCATAGATAGTGTCAAAAGCCAGGGTGGATTTTCCAGAGCCTGAGACGCCTGTAATAACAATAAATCTGTCCCTCGGGAGCTTGACTGTAATATTTTTAAGATTATGTTCCCGTGCCCCTTTAATAACGATATTTTTCATTTTCCTTCTCTCTTGTTTTCTTGTCTCAGTTGAATTAGTTAAATATTCATTTAAGTATTGCATTTAAAAATTGAGATCTAAAGGATCTTTGGGTAACATTGACATATAATTTCGATAAACCTCTGTTTTTCACAAGTCATTTATACGCCATTTATAAGCATATAACTGAATTCAGGGATTTGTCGAAGTTCTCTATGAACTAACTAATTTGAAAGTTTTTCTTGTTCTTTGGACATGTGTCAGGGAAAATAACTTTACGCATTTATGCATTATTGTAGATAAATGGATATCATTGATTGAAATTTATTTCATTGATGATCGCCAGTAACAATTACATGAAATTCCTAAATATTAAGTTCCCAGATTTTTTCAATATATACAACAAATGTGGACTTTTTATTAATAAAGTGATATCGCGAATTGAAAGTAATAATCATTAAATGAACGGATCCTATAGTTAAAATATGGCAGACTAAGCCTATTGGTGACGGATGGAGCAGCCATATTATATCAAATTTTATATATGCTAATCCTCAAAACTCTCATTTTAGAACAACTATTTCCCTTACAAATTAGCATTTCTAAGCTTTTAGAGCCAAAAAAATATGCTTAAAAAATATATGAAGAAAAAAATGTCGACAGATTGCGAGAAGAGTGGAATTTAAGGTTTCAACCATATGACGAGTATGTACAGTATATTTCTCATATAAATAATTATCGACTTAAATCTATTTTAGTGGTTTTGTATGCAATAAATAATAAAATGCTGGAAAGTAGTTTTCCATATGCTCGCTGAAATGATATTAAGAGAAGAAAAAATTGGAAAAGATGTAAAGAAATAGAAGACGAGTAACATACTAACTTTCTGTAAAATCTGCTCGTGCCCTCGAATCCTCTTTTTTGAGTACTGTTCCATTATTATTATACGTGTTTCCTACTATCCAGTTTTCATTTATACCAATAAGTATTGAGACTGATGGTCTCAATATCATTCCTGCTATTGAATGTCCCCACAACTTTGCTTCTTCTTTTGAGTTCTTTGTTAGTCCATTCCATGATATTTGTTGTTCTTATTTTTGTCAAGTAATTACTCAAAAACTGTAGCCAGTTAATTGCATACGCTGAAGCTTTTAATATATCAACTGCTCTTTTATCACTCGTAATACTAAGTTCCTCATCAGGTCATGCAGTTTCTGGCAATATCTCGATGTTTCTTTTAAATTCCCAGCAACTTCTTTTTGATACCTTCTTGAGAAATTATCTAATCGGGTGTAAATGACAAATGTGTTACCTTGATTCAAGAAAGGAGCATCCTATTGCTTTCTATATTCCATTGTCTTTATTTGAAAAGATTAACTTGACACATCACAAACATCTTTTTTTCAGATCATCAAAAAAAATATTCCAAAAGCAAAGAGTCTTCAATGTCTGCGAATCTTTCTCCAAGGATCTTAAGATAATTATCATCCTTTTATCCTAACAACTACACAGGAACCCGTGTTTTATAATCGCCAAACCAGAATCTGACTATGAACGTAGTATCATCAATAAGCAAGAATGGGATTTTTCTTTATATTCTTTTTGAGAGGAATTCTCCAAACTTTTCATCAAATTATTTAGTAATCCTAGAAACAGAAGAAGATGGTATATCACCTACTTCTAAAGCAGTCATAATCGTTTCCCCCCTTCTAGGTGGAGATATCTTGCAGATAAGATTCAGCTACAGCAATTCGGATGACTTTCTAAGCTCTCGAATATTGGATTAATAATGATTATATTTGAGAATATAGATTGCACAGGATTTTACTTAATCTAATTCACGTCACATAGCTTTCCTATTTTAGCCCGCTCAGTAGATAACCAGTCCCAAAAATTAGGAAAACAAATCCGAGAAATTTTTGTTCACTAAAAGTGGAGGTTATTTCCTCTCACTACTTTTCCAATATTCAATAGTAAACTCTAAATATTAGAAGCTAAATGGCACTTTTTGATTTGTGAAAATTAGCATTCAAACAAGATTGTTCTCCTCTACATTTCCCAAAAAGTATTCAACACAACATTTTATAGAAAATAAATATGGAGGGATTTTGATAAACCTTTGATTTTCACGAGCCATATTATATACAATTTCTAAGTATGATAAAATGAAGGGATTTATCGAGATTGTCTTAATTATGACTAAAAAGAAAAAATGATATTAATTAATGCACGAATCGAATAGTACTATTGAGAGATTATAAGATCATCTACAAATATTATTATCATTTATATACATAAAAGATATAGGGACAAAATCCCTAAAGAAATGCTCTAAAAAGTTTTTCGCCTTTCAGAGCAGTCTGTTAAATCTGCGAAAACCTGGAGTGATGAGAAAAGTAATCTTCTTTTGTTAAAAACAAACTTTTTCTGTCAGCTCAGATTCGAGTACGCCTTAATATCATCCCCAATCTGGCTTTCAGTTCCAGGGAGTTAAATGGAGGAGTAATATAATCATCCGCTCCTGCCTCAAAAGCTTTAACTTTGTCTGTCACCTCACATCTTTCACTAAGCATTACTACTGGTATCCACCAGTACCTATAACTATCCCTAAGCTGCCTGCAGATCTCAAAACCGTCAATATTCTCAAGTCCAGTATCTAACAGGACAATGTCAGGGGATTCGGTTTTTATGGTTTCAAGGACAGAAGAATTACCAGGAGCTTTGACAACACTATAATTTTCAGCTTCAAGCAACGGTTTAAGGCTATCATAGACACTATGTCCATAATTCACAATAAGGATTTTCTCCCTTGTATCCTTAAAGTTTTCAATGCGCATTTTTACCAATTCTTCAGCAACTGAAAGCTCAAAGGCAATATCCCTATCACTTATTTCAGGCTTTGCTTCAATCAATTTTAATATCTTATTATCTAGCTTTATATCGTACATTTACCCTCCGCCTCTATACAGTATATATTTTATTAGGTATTAAACATTTCGAAAATATTTAGCTTTAACGTATATAATAACTTATAGATAGTATAGGTGGAATAGAGTTCTTCAATTTTTTTCATTAATAGTCTGCCTTAATCAATAGGCAGATAAGTTTATAACCATAAATAGCAAGTTAATATTGGAAATAAAAATCACTCACGAAGAGTAGCCACCTCTGAGATGATAAACAATGGATCCACTAGAAAAAATCTTCGGAAAAACTGCACAGATGACAGTGCTTGAAAACCTGATAGAACACCAGAACGAATCAACCTACCTTTCTGGAATAGCTGAAGAAACTGGGCTTTCACATTCGAGCGTATCAAGGGTTATCACACCTTTGATTGGGTCAGGGATTGTCATAGAAAAACCACTGGGAAAGCAAATTAGAACTTTCCAGCTAAACATGGAAAACGAGGCAACGAGGTTAATAATAGATTTTTACAATAAAATAAACCAGATGTTAGCATGAGCATTAAAAATAAGAGGCTTGAAAAAGAGAAATTTAGGAACAGGACAGAACAAGACTTTCTGTCCATTCTTTCTAGGCTTTACATCAGTAATTGAAATATAAAATAATCCCATCAAGAGGGTCCCAAAGATTTTTCATGTAGCCTGTTTTTTAGGCTTTCTATGTACTCATTTGCAGCAGTCGCTGCTAGTGCACCATCACTAACTGCTGCCACAACCTGCCAAATCAGCGTGTCACGACAGTCCCCGGCTGCATAAATTCCTTTATCTGATGTCTCAAGTGAATTGTTAGTTCGGATAAAGCCTTCCTCATTTTTTTCAACATTAAAAATTTCAGTATTAGGATGGATGCCAACAGAGATAAAAACACCATCTGTGGCCAATTCATGGATTTCTCCACTTTTTAGATCTTCAAAAATTATTTTTACTACCCTTCGAATTTCTCCCCCGCTTCCTAAGATTTCCATAACAAAAGCATTCAGAATGAATTTGATATTAGGAGTTATTGAAGCCCGATCCTGAAGGATTCTGGTGGCTCTAAATTGCTCTCTCTTATGTACTAAATAGACTCGTCGGGCTATTTTTGAAAGGAATAGTGCCTCCGTAATTGCTGAGTTGCCACCTCCGATTACTACGACGGTTTTGTTTCGAAAAAAAGGTCCATCACAGATAGCGCAGTATGAAACTCCTCTACTTATAAGTTCTTTCTCTCCTGGAACATTAATGTTCTTTGGGTTTGCACCTGTAGCAATTATAACAGCTCTTGATTCAAGATCTCCGATGCCTGTGGAAACTATTTTCTTTGCCTCGTCAGAGTGAACAGAGAATACTTCTGTTATTTTTGTCAGTACCCCTGCTTCTTGAGCATGATTTTTGTATTTATCCATTAATTCAAGCCCTGAGATAGACGGGAAACCAGGATAATTTTCCACTATATCTGCAAGTGCTATTTGGCCACTAATTTCACTCTTTTCAAGAATAAGGGTTTCAAGATCCGAGCGCACGGCAAAAATTCCAGCTGTGAGCCCTGCAGGCCCACTTCCTATAATTATTAGGTCGTACATGCGTACCTTACCAGTCCAAAAAAAATATTTCAAAAAAGTCCAAAATAAGTTAATAAATTAGATAATTCTAGCGATAGCGTCGGTTTTTTTTGGAAGGCCTGTAAAAGCTATCTTCCCATCAATAATGGTTGTAGGAACGCCAACTATTCCAAATTTATCTTTCAGCACCTGACCCTGCGGAGTTGCCACATCTACTTCCTCATACTCAAAATCATACTCTGACTTCAGATCTTTCCAAAATCTGCGAGCTGATGGGCAGACATTGCACCAGTTGGCGTGAATAAGTGTAACTTTAACCATGACAAAAGCACCTCTAGACAAAAGCACCTCTAAAAACTGCAATAATCTTTACTATTTTCGGGATTCTTGATCGATTGCCTTCAATTAACAGTTGGATTAAGGATAAATTTTGATGATCTCAGAAGATAGATAAAGCCTCAAAACTGTAATCGTAAACTCATTGTACTAATCAATTTACACATATAAATAAGTTAAGCGTCAGTGAGTACTTCTGATTTGCTATAGTTCCAAATAGCTACTATAATTCGGTTACAATTTTCCCTTAATAGTTCACAAAAAAACGTTATCCATAAATCTTAATTCCATTTTATTGTAATCGTCTCTAGAAAATTCAATATTGTAAGGTTCTGAAATATAAATTATGCATAGCTTTCACTAAGTTATGTTGTGTTTTTTCCCCGAGTATATTTTGGAGTTTATATCTATTCCTCGAGCTCGAAGCGCTAGATCTCTTTCTTGATTTAACTTATTTAAGTAATTCAGAAATAATTTTACTGGAAGATTTTATAATGTCTCAATTTAGTTTTTGATCCGACATTCCATAGATATACATAGATGTAAATTTGTTTGGCTATTTGCCTGCTATTAATCGTTGAAAGTTGGATTATTTATTAGATTGTTTTGATAAAATTCCCTAAACTTTGTTATGTAATCATATGGCGATATATATTGCTCATTATACTTTGATTTTTATCGAAATGTTCTTTAAGCTAATTTCATATTCTGAAAAGGGATTACATTCTTGTTTACAACTGTGAAAACTGGGCTGACTAAAAAAACACCCTATATTCAATATTTTTTTATTTACTTTATGCCAGAATTATTTTTACTCTCCAATCTATTTGTAAGCAATATCAAACTTTACTTTTTAACTCCTAGATCAACTTATCATGAAACAAGAAACATAAAAAATTTTGAATTTATGATCCATATTGCAGGTTTTTAGATTCAGGCCTTATAGTGAACTTTCTAAATGTCAATCGGTAATATTGTAACCGGAAACAATTATATGTATAAGTGGGTGAATAATTAAAAAGGCAGGAGAAAATAATTGATAGATGAAAAACTCGGATTTTTAATCTATACATTCACAACCATCCTTGTTGTTGTCAGCCCCATCAGTGGAGTTGTAACTTTCATCTCCCTGACAAGTGAGATGACAAATGAGAAAAAAAATGAAATTGCAAAAAAGTCCGTCACACTTGCATGCTTAATTGCTCTTTTTTTTGCAATTACAGGAAACATGATGCTGAATCTGTTCAGCATCAGTGTGGATTCACTGCGAGTTGCAGGAGGAATCCTTCTTTTTAGCATTTCTTTTGATATGATGCATGCTAAGGTCTCACGGGGGAGCATTACTGAAGAAGAGATTTCTCAATCCCAGGAACGTGAAGATATATGGATATTTCCAATAGGTCTTCCGCTCCTTACTGGGCCAGGTACGATCAGTACAGTGATTGTCCTAATGGGGGGAGCACAAAATATTGAGCAAAAAATGATGGTTATTGCATCGATCATATTGACTTTTGTCGTATGTAGTTGCACCTTCCTATTCTCAAGAAGTATTCATAAGTTGATTGGGTATAATGGAATGCTAGTTTTTACACGACTCATGGGACTTTTGCTTGCAGCTCTTGCAGTGCACCTAACTGCTATAGGAATAATAACTATTTTTAAGTTAACACTTTGAGACAGTCATATGGATAAATGTATAGTTATAGAACAACAATCAAAAATATCCATTCCAACTGTGTATTGAAAAGTTATAGTAAGTTGTAAAAATTTTTAGCAGTGTACTTGCAGTTCGATTAAATCTAGTTGTGTTTGTATCTTTTTTTTCACTGCAAAAAGAAGGATGCAGAGCCAATGGTTAATATCTTCTCATTCATAAAAGATTCTCTTTTAGATCACGAAAATGGAGTTTGCCATCTTATGAATTGGTTTTTAAACCTTGTAATGGAAAAGGAATGTCTTCATGGAGCGTAGGCAGTCATTCTAACATCGTAAATCGCAGGAGTTTTTATTCCACAACTGCAAATACATTATTCTAGTATAATGCATTTCCAACAGTAGGCTAAAAATTAAAAATTTCAATGCCAGTGGTTGAATTCATAACTTTATATTTAACTTTATATATGGACCAGTAACAGATCCTAGAAAAACTATTTTAACAGGGGTAGTTCCTGTTACTATATCAAGTTTTAATCCTGTAATTATACTTTGTTACAGTGTGCACAAGTGTTATTATTATTGACCATTCCCACTGGAATGATCATAAAATACTACATCGTAACATCAAAAACAGATGGCATTTTTGTGCATAGGTATCTAAAAAGTGACATGTCCGTTCAATATTGTTGTACTATTTGCATTTTATTTATAAATAATATGAGATTAAAATCACCCATACTTATTTCATATTTTAGTGTAATTTTTCCTGGATCTCTATTTTTTTTCAGAATGTGTGCCAGTCTAGGGACTGAATTTACCGGCACAACTCTCTCTATTAATTTCTTACAATATACGTCGTAAACATCCACTACTATTGTGTCTGCAATAGGATTTTGGCTTATAACATTATTTGGGATAGCCACACCTATATGTTGTTCCTCTTTCATTTAATACCCCCAATAAAATAAGATATTGGAATTAACATAAGAGTAACCAATACATTTGAAAATATCTACACCTTATTCTATAGTTAATATAGGTCTAACAATAAACTTTTATTTTGAGAACGATTGCCTATAAATTAAAATTTTAATATTTACTTTTGGATGGGCTGAAATAATTTTACTCACTAATATTTGCTGAGAAGAAATTTAATAAATTATATAAGATTACATTATAATTTCATTATTGAAATAATCCAAAAGGTTATTGAAGAGTCTAATCCTAAATATTCGGGGTATAACAGAGACTTGGTTTACATGCGGTATTAAGCACTGCTGAATAGGAATTGAAGGAATGGGTTTGCTTGTGATGAATTTTTTCTTTTTATTAGATTAGTTGATTCTGCTGATCTTGGATGTAAGAAAAGTTGATCTTGTTAGCTGCAGGTGAAGAGAAACCTGCAGTCTGAGAGAAGGTAGACTATTAAGTGTCAGAATATCTTTAAATAATAATTAGACTTAATTTGGTATATCTGTTTTGCATATATTCTAAATAGTATTAACTTCTACTAAAAGTTATGAAATTTGTTTGGTTCTGATCTCATGAACTGTAACAGATGTAAGTGTTTGCTCATTAATCAATAAATGATTTAATCTCAGCCCTTATAGTTGATTTTTGGATTTCCACCTGGGAATATTATCCCTATCCAACTCAAGAAAATGCCCTAAATCATCCTAAAATCGTTCATTTTTGATTTAACAGTCTGAGCCCGGTAGTCAGTGTAGCACAATTTCTGTAAATTCACAGTCTATTCTTCTGTATTATGTAGTATTAGTAGCAACCTTTTGCTGGCTTACATATGTAACTATTTTTGATATCCAGTGAAAAACCCCTGTATGTTGACAAGTTATAATATTGTAATTACATTTTTCTCACAATATTAGAGTGAAAGTGCAGTCAGTTTTCATAATTCCACATGTAATAATTATGAACTTTTTTGCTCTTCCCATATGTTATGGACCACCGAAAGCCAGGATCTAATTTCGTCTTTGAGTCTTACTCTTAGTTAATGGAAATGAAAATCAAACTATTTTTTATTTACTTTTCACTTTGTATTTTTTTTTCCCTGCTTTATACTGTCTGGAGTGGTTTTTTGCTTATATTTAATCAAACAAGCCTTAGCTTTGGAACTACTCTATTTAGCATTGGAACATTTAGACAAAGAAACTTTTGCCTTTTCGAGATCTTAAAGCTCTTCATTTGTTTCATCTATTGTACAAAAATATCTTTGGATATTAATGGGTTTTCAAGTGATAATTATTTACAAAATTACTGATGGACTGCCTGAAAAAGTGAAATCAGAAAACTTTTGATAAATTCTCAATTTCAACAGATTGCTCATCTAGGTTTTATGTATAAAAGGCTAAAATTTGGGGTTTATCAAAATCCTATAATTATAATTTAATGGTATAGTGAGTTCTATTTTTAAAAATGATTTGTCAAGAAAATATAACTAAAAGAAGCATCTTGGTAAAGAGATCTGTGAGTTATTTAAGTATTGCTCTCTCCAATTTATGCTACTTTTTCGCCAAAAGTTGATCTTTTTAATTAGTAATGAATGAGTCGGGAGATATTAATTTAGTGATTATAATTCCTCCACCGGTTAAATTTATATCAACAGTTGGTGATATTACTTTACTAAAAAGCAGATTGATGGATATACATCATTAGATAATACTGTTACATTATTTTCATATTTTGTAATATCGGAAAAAGAGTTGAAATACATGATCAATAAACGCAAATTGTATTCTGTAGCCTTAGTTTCAACAGCTATTATTTTAGGGCTGATAAGTATCGCAGGTGCAGCGTCACAACTGACTCCTGAAATTACTTGGAGTAACCCTGCTAATATAGTATATGGCACACCATTGAATAGCAATCAATTAAATGCAAGTGCTTCAGATTCAGTATCTAGAGCTCCAGTACCTGGTATCTATATCTATACCCCATCACTAGGAACTGTACTGAGCGTAGGTACGCATACATTACAGGCTGATTTCACACCGAATGACATTACAAATTACAGCAATGCATCAGCAAGTGTTTCGATCAATGTTATCCATGGACGTCCAACCCATTGCAGAAATTTAAGACCTAACCATGGAGAGCTTAACCATTGCGGACCCAACAATGGCTGTTATGGCGGTGCTTTTGTACCTGTAGTATAGAAGTGCACCTTAATTGGTATGACAGTGAACCTTTTGCACAACATAAGTACCAAATTAGGACTCTTATGGCTGCAGGCAAAAGTTTCTTTGTCTAAATGTTCCAATGCTAAATAGAGTAGTTCCAAAGCTAAGGCTTGTTTGATTAAATATAAGCAAAAAACCACTCCATACACATAAAGCAGAAAAAAATCACCCAATGTAGAGTAGATAAAAAAATGCTTCAGTGGAACTTTTTCAGAGGATTATCCAGCTTACCATTTGCAACATGGATTCTTGACAACCAATGAACTGAAAACAAATAATGATATCAATACAAATGAAAATTGGAGCAGATGGAGAAAATCATGACTAAAATTACCTTTAATCAATTTGCATTGACAACTGTCATAATCTTTATTCTTACACTAGGAAGTGCTGCTGCTACATCAGACAACCCGCAAGATTCAGTAGGTTGGTTCAATAAAGGACTTGCTCTAGATCATTCAAATAAATCCGATGAAGCAATAAAGGCATATGACAAAGCAATTAAAATTAATCCGCAGTATTCAGATGCTTGGACAGGCAAAGGACTTGCTCTGGATAATTTGAATAAATACGATGAAGCAATAAAAGCATTTGATAAAGCAATTGAAATTAACCCGCAGGATTCATATGCTTGGGATGGCAAAGGCATAGCTTTAGGGGAATTAGGTAAATACGATGGAGCAATAAAAGCATTTGACAAAGCAATTGAAATCAACTCCCAGGATTCATACGCTTGGGATGGCAAAGGCATAGCTTTAGGGGAATTAGGCAAATACGATGGAGCAATAAAAGCATTTGAAAAAGCAATTGAAATTGACCCACATGGTTCATTAGGTTGGACATTCAAAGGCACTGCTCTAAATAAATTAAATAAATCCGATGAAGCAATAACCGTATATGACAAAGCAATTGAAATTAACCCGCAGAATTCAATGGCTTGGGGTGGCAAAGGGGATGCTCTATTTAAATTAAATAAATCCGATGAAGCAATAACAGCCTATGACAAAGCAATTGATATTAACCCGCAGAATTCAATGGCTTGGGAAGATAAGGGAAATGCTCTATTTAAATTAAATAAATACGATGAAGCAATAAAGGCATATGACAAAGCAATTGAAATTGACTCGCAGAATTCAATGATTTGGATCAATAAAGGAGTTGCTCTAATTGATTTAAATAAATCCGATGAAGCAATAACAGCATTTGAAAAAGCAATTGAAATTAACCCGCAGGATCCAGATGCTTGGAGCAATAAAGGAGCTTCTCTAGCTCAATTAAACAAATTCGATGAAGCAATAAAGGCATATGACAAATCAATTGAAATTAACTCGCATAATTCATTGGCTTTGAACAATAAAGGAGTTGCTCTGTATAAATCAAATAAATACGATGAAGCAATAAAGGCATATGACAAAGCAATTGAAATTAATCCGCAATATTCACATGCTTGGAACAATAAAGGAGTTGCTTTATATAAATCAAATAAATACGATGAAGCAATAAAAGCGTATGACAAAGCAATTGAAATTAACCCGCAGGATCCAGATGCTTGGAGCAATAAAGGGGCTGCTCTAGCTCAATTAAACAAATTCGATGAAGCAATAACAGCATTTGACAAAGTAATTGAAATTAACCCGCAAAATTCAGATGCTTGGAGCAATAAAGGAGCTGCTCTTGGTAATTTAAACGAGCTTAATGAATCAATAAAAGCATTTGACAAAGCAATTGAAATTAACCCACAGAATTCAAATGGTTGGGACTGTAAAGGACTTGCTCTAACTAAATTAAATAAATCCGATGAAGCACTAAAAGCAAATGAAAAAGCAATTGAAATTGACCCGCAGAATTCAAAAGCTTTGGACTATAAAGGACTTGCTCTAATTGGTTTAAATAGATCCGATGAAGCAATAACAGCATTTGACAAATCAATTGAAATTAACCCGCAAAATTCAGATGCTTGGGATGGAAAAGGCGCAGCTTTAGGGAAATTGGGCAAATACGATGAATCAATAAAAGCATATAACAAAGCAATTGAAATTAACCCACAGGATTCAAAAGCTTGGTACGGTGAAGGAGCTGTTTTAGGTCTATCAGGCAAATACGATGAATCAATAAAAGCATTTGACAAAGCAATTGAAATTAACCCGCAGGATTCAATGGCATTGGACGGTAAAGAACTTGCTTTGAATAAATTAATTAAATCCAATGAAGCAATAAAAGCAAATGAGAAAGCAATTGAAATAAACTCGTAACTCAGAAGCTTGGCACAATAAAAGTAATTTATCTAAATAAAATGAATCCGATTTGTAGATTGAATAGTTATTTAATTCTCATTTATTTTTATTCTTCGCGAGATAAACATAGTAATTTTTTGCTTCCTATCAATTGAGCATGTAGACAATCAGGAGATAAACACAAAACTTCGCATTATCTGAAACAGTAAATATAAGTTCCTTCATAACAATTAACTTAAATTCAATGAAGTTATATTGAAAATAAAAAAAATATACAAAATTTTTATTACCTACATATAAAACGGCATAATAAAACTATATAACAAAAAGGGGTCTAAAGAATGGGTGTAGAAACAACTATCAGAGAAATTGCAGATGAACTTGAGAAAATAGCGACCACTAAGACTGTTGTTGGAGAGCCCATTACTGCTGCTGGAAAAACAATTGTTCCCATTTCAAGAATTACTATGGGTTTCGGGGCCGGAGGTGGAGAAGGCAAGAAGGATAATGAATCTGGGTATGGAGGAGGTGGGGGTGCAGGAGTGAAGATCGAACCTGTGGCCTTCATCATGATTTCTGAAGAAGAAGCGAGGATCTTCCGTATCTCTGAGAAAAATGACGCCGGATCAATCCTTAGTGCCCTCCCAGATATGTTGCCTGATCTTATAGACAGGCTCAAAGGGAAAGGTAAGCATAAAAAAGAAGAGACTCTGGAAGAAAGGGAGAACAGAGAACGAAAAGTTAGAGAGGAGGAAACAGCAGAATATACTGAAGCTCAAGTTAAGAAAGAGAGCTGCTCGCAGTAAATTTCTTTGAAAATTAAGCTCTTTCAAGGAATTTCCAGAAATGAAAATAAAGAACTAGGTTTCTCAAGACATTTAGAACTATTCTTTTCCTCGTAATTTGTTTAGTATGCTGTTCATTATCTATCTCTTCATTTTGGTTATTCTGTTGATTTTATTTATACTTTTTACAGCAATAGGCCTGACTATCAATTTCAAAATCACAAGTTTGAAGGAAACTAAAGAATTAAGAAGCATATTTGCTCTAAAATGGTTGTTTTTTTCCCATTCTTTTTTAATTGAAAAGCGTCTAACTAAAAAAAAACCTATTGGTGAACCTAAAGAGTCGAAAGCGGAAAACGTAGTAAAGACTTGGAAGGATGAAACAAGGTTTGAACAAAGTGAAAACATAGCAGAATACATTCCAAAAACGGAATGTAAAGTGCAAGCAGAAAAAAAGAGAGATAACAAAAAGAGGAAATTCAAAGAGAAAACAGTAACTAGTGAGGATGAAAAAAAAATCGGAATTAAAAATAAAACTGAGGATGGAGAAAAAACAGGGTCAATTGATAGAGTAAGTGGAACAGAAAGAGTTAAAACGGAATATCGGGCAGAGCCTAAAAAGGAAATGACCATCAGAGAAATATTTCAATGGAGCTTTAAAGCATTTAATTCTCTAAGAAAACCTTTATTTTGTCTGTGTTTTGATTTGTTAAATGGAATAAAAATTAAAAACTTGGAATCTTACATCACTTTTTGTCTCCCAGATCCTTCAGATACTGGTATTCTCTGTGGATTTCTACATGCTATCGCAGGATTTGTCTACAGCCGTTGTAGGCATTGCAATTTTTCCATAAAACCTGAATTCATGGATCCAATCTTGGATTTTCAGGGAAATTTAGAAATACGTATAAAAATACATTCTTTGATTCTTCCATTCATTAAATTTATATTTAAATGGAATACTTTATCTTTCACTTACTCGGTTGTGAAGGATATACTTCAGCGGAAATGGAAGTCTACGTGGAAGCCTAAATGGAAGTTTGCCTTAAAGTCTAACTCCGAATCTTTATGAACAGGTAATGAGGATACTAGTGAATATGATTAAAGTAGTGTCTCCCTCCAGACTGCATCTTACCTTAATAGATCTCAATGCAGAGCTCGGCAGAGTTGATGGGGGGGTAGGAATTACCCTGGAATACCCATCCATGGAACTTTTAGCAGATAAGGCTGATAATATCAAAATTTTTGGAGATTCTATTCTATCAGGGAAAATGAGAAAAGCAGCAGGTGCTCTGCTGCCCGCTGGGAAAGGTATTAAGCTCCATATTAATGACAGTATTCCCGACCACGTAGGTCTTGGTTCTGGGACTCAGGCTGCACTTTCGGCAGCAGCAGCTTTAAATAGAATTTATGGACTTGGAAAAAGTATTCGGGAACTTGCCGTTGCTGTGGATAGAGGTGGAACTTCTGGGATAGGGGTTGCTGCTTTTGAATACGGTGGTCTCATCCTGGATGGAGGCCATAAATTTAATGATAAGCGTGAATTTTCTCCTTCTGCTGCCTCACATGTACCTCCTGGCCCTGTGCTCTTCAGGAGAAATTTTCCTGATTGGCCGATTGTCCTTGCAATTCCCAATACTAAAGGAGTCCATGGCGCAGAAGAAGTGGATATTTTCAAAAAGTATTGTCCTATTCCGCTTGCGGAAGTTCAGGAGATTTCCCATGTAATCCTTACTCAGATGCTACCAGCAATAATGGAAGAAGACCTGGAAAGTTTCGGCAGGGCAATCAACCACTTCCAGATTGCAGGTTTTAAGAAGCGGGAAGTCGAACTTCAGCAACGGCCTGTTCTGGACATCATGGAGTATATGCGAGATAATGGAGCAAATGGTTCAGGAATCAGTTCTTTTGGGCCAGTAGTTTACGGGATTGTTGGTAGCATCGGAGAAGGCAAAAAACTTCAGAAAGAATCTCAGCGAATACTTACTGAGTCTCTTGGCGGGAAAGTATTGCTCACAAAGGCTAAAAACCGTGGTGCTGATATATTTGGGGGTTCTGATTGAAGATTAATACCTGGTTTGGAGTTCTTGATATAAGCAGAACAGGAGAAATTATGGAATATGAGCTTTTTTCAAAGGATAGCCAGGAGCTTGCATGTCATTCCCTTGCCCTAAGAGAAAACATACCAAATCTTCTGCCAGCGAAATTTGATCTGAAAGCTGCAGCTCTCGAGTGCAGGTTTGTAGCTTCTCCTTCAGAATACTATTCCCTTTTACACGAAGTAACCATAAAAACTGCAGAACTTCAAGTATCAGGAGCTCTCACACCTGATCAGCGAGTTATCCAGGCTGTGGAAGCCCTTGATGACATTAATGAAAATATAAACTCCCTATCGGAAAGACTTTCCGAATGGTATGGGATTTATTTCCCGGAAAGTGGTCTTGGGGGAGAAGCACTTGCCATTTTTGTTGCATATTATGGTTCACCTAAAAATATAGGGCCTGAAAATCCTCTTTATCCAAAGACCATAAATTCCATGGGTGCAAAACTAGAAACTGCAGATGAACTGCTTCTTAAAGGCTTTGCAGAAAGCGTCTACAGTCTGTATGAAAGGAAGAAACAGATAGAATATTATATTGAAGACAGAATGAGATATATTTCACCGAACCTGAAACTCATTGCAGGCTCAATTCTTGGGGCAAGATTAATAAGCATTGCAGGGAGCCTCGAGAAACTTGCTGCTTTTCCTTCAAGTACCATTCAAGTTTTAGGGGCTAGCAAGGCTCTCTTCAAGCACCTTCGAGGTAGAGCTCCGTCTCCTAAACATGGAATCATCTATAGTCATCATCTACTTAATACTGCTCCCTGGTGGGTGAGGGGAAAAATCGCACGAGCGCTTGCCGGAAAGTTATCCATTGCTGCGAGACTCGACTATTATTCCGGCGAAATAGATCCCTCCCTTGTAGAGAAACTTGAAACAAAGGTCCGACAGATCAAGGCTTCGAATCCCCAACCTCCTCAACGAATGCACGTAAATGAGACAAAAAACAAAAAAAAAGGTGGAAGTAAATGCCTAAAGTAAATAAACTATACGAGGGAATTTATGAGGTTGTGAAAGACAAAAAGCAGCTTGCTACACGGAACATTGACTATGGTAAAGTAGTATACGGAGAAAAACTAATTACTTTCGAAGGGATTGAGTACCGTATATGGGATCCACGCAGGAGCAAGCTTGGAGCCATGATCCTAAAGAAGTTCAACATACCTATTAAAGAAGATTTTAAAATTCTTTATCTTGGAGCAGCATCAGGCACAACTGTTAGTCATGTATCTGATATCGTTTCAGATGGTGCAGTCTATGCCGTTGAGTTCGCCCCGCGAAGTATGAGAGATCTCATAGGACTTGCATCTAGGCGGAAAAATATTTACCCAATCCTAGCTGATGCAAGGAAACCTGATAGTTATGCCCATTTGGTTGAGTCTGTGGATCTCATATTCCAGGACGTTGCACAACCCAACCAGGTCGAAATAGCTACAAGAAATGCTGCTCGCTTTTTGAAAAGAACTGGGTATCTCCTGCTTTCCATCAAGGCACGAAGTATCGATACTGTAGTAAACCCTATAAAAATATTTACAAACGAGCTTCGAAAACTAGAGCAAACACTTGAACCAAAATTCGAGATTCTTTGCGTAAAGGACCTGATGCCCTATCATGAAGACCACCTCGGAGTTCTGGCAAAGTTAAAAAGTTAAATCATTATCAAAGCTTATTGTTTCAAATTTTTAAATAAGTTAAGCGAAGTTATTTTTCATTATCATAATCAACTATTTCATTATCTGAAATCATTTCTTTGATGTTTATCTCATTTATAAAAATAGTTTCGTAAATGAAGATATTCGGAAATACTGTTTATTACAGAGGATTTCTTTAAACATCTAAATTTTATCATATATACATAAATGGTACATTAATTGACTCGTGAAAATCAGAGATTCATCGGAATCCTCCATGACTTGATCTTTACCACCTCTGTTTAATCCATGAAAATTATTGAGGAAGTGGGCCAAAAGTAGGATTAAGAACTTTTCTTCCAAACCTACTCTAAAACTTTCAAGTATTTTTTCCGAAATTCTGGGTTCCTCATAAGGCAGTACCTTGCATTATAAACAGGATCCTCACGGATTTTCTTCCAAATATCTTTAATTTTGTCTCTATAGACATTTCCATATATAATAGGGATACAAGCACAGGGCAGGATGTTCCCTTCGGGAGTGATGTGCAACCATTTCCTACCTGCAATACAGCCGGTTACCTTCATGACCTGCGGGATAGCAAAAACTCTTGGCCCTTCTTTTTCCCTGACGATCGATACAAAATTGTCAAATTTTCTCATATTTTTTGGGTTCATGATTTCAGAAGCATGATTCATCCACCTTCCAGTAGGGACTATTTCGTACAAGGAAAGTTCGTGGACTCCAAGCTCTGAAGCAAGTGTATATATTTGTTCAAGCTCGTCTACGTTGTCCTTGGAAAGTACCACATACATATTCACAAGCAGATCTGCCTTAAGTCCATTTTTGACTGCCTCAACTGCACTGTTGAAAACCCCTTTTCTACCCCTGACGTAATCGTGCCTATCTTCAAACGCGCTGTCAAAACTGATAGTAAGGGAATAAAGGCCTGCTTCTTTCAAACTTCTTGCTCTCTCTTCAGTCAGCCCAACTCCAGAGGTAAACATTCCACTGACGGCTTTTTCAGGATCTACATGATTAATCAGGTCTTCTAACCCAGGATATGTAAGAGGTTCGCCTCCGTCAAAGATCACGACGGTCGTGCCCATCTCGAGAACCTGATCAATTGTAGATTTCACTGCTTCAGGTGTAAGTTTCGCCCGATTTTTCGTGTCAGGAAGAGCACAGTGGATGCAGTTGTTGGGACATTCTTCAGTTATGGAGATAGTTACTTGATCAGGAATCATTTTTCCAAGAATGGACAACAGCTGACTTTTAACCAGGCGATCAAAACCTAGGCTCGGTATGGGGGGTAGCCAGGTTGAACAAATAACCCTCTCAAATTCGATTTTTGCAGGTTTTTCTCCTTCAAAAATTGAGAGGATTTTTCCAAGATTTTTTCGCATAATTATGGACGCTGGCCTGCTGGTTATTACTCTCATGTGCCCGCCATCTATTTTGAGAGATATTCTTAGAAAGGGGCTTTTATAAAAATCATACTTCATATTTTATCCTGCATATGATATTTGATGCTGATATGTGTGCAAATTTTATTCTTTATTTAAATTGATCTTTTAAAATCCTAAGTTCATTTGTTTCTGAGAAGTGCTCTGCACTTCAATATTGAAGAGGGTTTTTTCTTCAACATGAATGCAAGGATCTGTATCGCCTGCTCAACTGAAGTTCCATGAATGAATGAGAGATTTTCCTTCTCAAAAACAGTTATCATCTCATCAATTTCGCTATCTGTCATTTTTCGGAGAGTTTCAAGCCCTATGCGGCCAATGTAGTGTTCTACCTTGAATTCCTTTTCCCAAATCTTCCGGTACTCTGATAGGGAATTTCTGGAAATGTCCCCCTTTCTTATAGCATCTGCAA
>Ga0224559_1000359_pt1 | contig 31698 bp, 19 predicted proteins | sample 714S33034metaG_FD_180676 | JGI IMG/M metagenome (GOLD analysis project Ga0224559, IMG submission 180676) | Peat soil microbial communities from Stordalen Mire, Sweden - 717 S3 30-34 | ecosystem: Environmental > Terrestrial > Soil > Wetlands > Peat | place: Sweden: Norrbotten County, Stordalen... | reverse complement strand
TTGTGGACTCGGCAATCAAACGGAAAAAGCCCAAAACACAACCTGTTGGGGGTACCTGAGTCAAATGGATACCCAGTTTGCGGCATTTATGGCACGGCTGAAGCCGTGCCCTTTCAAAGCCCCTCTACGCTCATTGGAGAACTGGTCTAAAAACTGTTCCGAGGCGGACGATAAACTGTAAGAACCCGTCCCTCAGTGGCGAAAGCCCTATCGTATTTTCAACCGCTTGCGGCACGACTGAAGTCGTGCCCTTTCAAGACATCACGAGTTTTTATACAGGTTCTCAGACCGATCAGATCACCCTGATCAGGTAAGCAAACACAAGCACCTCAAGCCCGATAAACGTGGCCAGAATGACGCTATGCTTCAGCGTGAACCGCAGCAATTGCGATTGCTCCTTTACGGTGATTCCAGTCGCAGCGGCCGCGACAGCGATGGATTGAAGGCTGATCATCTTGCCCATGACCCCTCCCGCCGAGTTTGCGGCGGCAATCAAAACACGGCTGAACCCGAGCTTGCCGGCCGTGATGACTTGCAGGCTCCCGAACAGAGCATTGGAAGAGGTGTCCGATCCCGTGAGGAAGACGCCAAGCCATCCGAGAAAAGAGCTGAAAAACGGAAAGGCGACACCGGTGGTCGCGAAAGCCAGGCCTAGAGTTCCGGTTGCACCGGAATAATTCATCACAAAGGCCATGGAAAGAACCGAGGAAATCGTCACAATCGGCAGCGCCACTTGCCGCGCCGATGCCAGCATCACCCTGACAAAACTGCCCACGGTCATGCGCGAAAAAATAGCTGAGAAGATGCAAGCAAACATGCACGATGTCCCGGCCGCGGATAGCAGATTCAAGTTGAACACCGCGGGGTAGGGCGAGGCGGCAGGCATGACGGGCGTGGTGCGGAGAATCAGGTTATGAAGCCCTGGCCACGGAACCGAAAAGGTTGCCAGGTTCAGAACGGACTGAAAGGGCTTGTATCCCCACAGAAGAACCATGACGACAAGAAAAATATACGGCATCCACGCCGCCAGCACCTGCCTTGATGTGTGTTTTGGGGATTCGGATCCTCGTGTTGAAGCCGTTGTGGCTAGCTCAAACGGACCCGGCTCGCCGGCGGCTGTGCCCCTCCTCGGCTTTCGATGCGTATGGGACTTTGGATGCCAGAACCGAAGCAGGATCACCACCGCGCCCATGGAAAAGATTGAGCTCAGTATGTCGGTGAGTTGAACGCCGATGTAGTTCGAAACAGTGAATTGAACTCCCGCATACGTCAGCCCTGCCACCGCCGCCGCGGGCCAAACCTCCATCGCTGAACCAAAGCCTTCCATGGCTAAGATCAGGTAGGCGGGGATAAAGACTGAGATTGGCGCACACAAACTTCCAACTGCGCCACTGAGTTTTTCCAGTGGAAGCCCGGTAACGCCGGCCAGTGTGATGACCGGAATTCCGATCGAGCCAAACGCGACAGGCGATGTGTTCGCCAGCAAACAGAGAGCGGCAGCATAATAGGGCGAGAATCCCAACCCCACCATCATCGCGGCCGCCACGGCTACAGGCGTTCCAAAGCCGGTTGCGCCTTCAATGAACGCCCCAAAGCCGAAAGCGATGATGATCGCCTGAATGCGCAAATCGGGAGTCAGGGAGCCAATGGAATCCTTGACGATGGCAAACTTCCCCGATTCAACCGTCATGTTGTAGAGCACGATTGCCCAGAGAACGATCCAGGATATAGGAAACAGGCCAAACGCAGCCCCAAGGGCCGCCGAACTCAGCGTGAGCATCGGCGGCATGCGATATCCAAACAGGGCAACAACCAACGACGCGCCGAGACCGGCCAGGGCTGTAACCCAGGCCGGCTTGCGCTTTACCCCCAGCAGGAACAGCAGCACCGCCGTCGGCACGGCTGCAATCAGCGCCGAAATCGCCAGCCCCTGCCCCCAGATGAAATACCCCTGCTCCCAAACTGTCTTCATCTCCGGCTCGCCCCCAATCCATTCCCTAACATAGAACAGCCCACGCCGCATTTGTCCAAGTCGGCGCCCTCGTTGCATTCACGGCTTCCCTCCCACACAGGCCTCCATGTAATGTAATGAATGCCATGAATTCCCCAACCCTGCTCGTGCTCGCTGCCGGCCTCGGCAGCCGTTACGGCGGCTTGAAGCAAATCGACCCGGTCGGCCCCAACGGCGAGATCGTCATCGATTACTCGGTCTTCGACGCCCTCCGCGCCGGCTTCGGCAAGATCGTATTCATCATCCGCAAGGACATTGAGCAGGCTTTCAAGGAATCTGTCGGCGCGAGGTTTGAAAAGCAGGCCGCTGTCGAGTACGTCTTTCAGGAACTCGACATGCTTCCTCCGGGATTCTCCGCGCCGGCGGGACGCACCAAACCGTGGGGTACTACGCATGCAGTTCTCATGGCCGCCGACTCCATTCGCGAGCCCTTCGCTGTCGTCAACGCCGACGACTTTTACGGCGCGGAGAGCTATCGCGCGCTTGCGCGGCATTTGCAGTCCGGCACAGAGCCCTACGCAATGGTCGGATTCATTTTGCGCAACACGCTCTCCGATTTCGGCGCCGTGTCGCGCGGTGTGTGCCAGGTGAGCAGCGATGGCTTCCTCAGCCAGGTCGTAGAACTGGCAAGCATCGAACGTGACGGAGCGTTTGCCAGGAGCATCGATGCGGCAGGCAATGAGACCAGGCTGACCGGTGACGAAGTGGTTTCGATGAACATGTGGGGATTCACTCCCCAGGTCTTTGCGCGTTTGCGAGAGCGGTTCCAGAAATTCCTTGAAATCGATCGCTCGGAGATGCGGTCTGAATGCTACCTGCCCACCGCGGTGAATGATTTGGTTCTGGCCGGCCAGGCGCGGGTAAAGGTTCTGCGCAGCAAGGATTCCTGGTTCGGCGTCACCTGCCGCGAAGACCGTTCACGCGTGGTTGAGAGCATTAGCCGTCTCATCGACGACGGCTCTTATCCGAAGAGGCTCTGGTCGTGAGCAACCCGCAAGACATCGCCGCCATCGTAAGCCGGCTTGAGATTCCCGGCGAATTCATTGGGGCCACCCCTTACGGCAACGGCCACATTAACGATACGTGGTGCGTTGTTTTCCGACAGGCGGGCGTACCCGTGCGTTCCATCCTGCAGCGCATCAATCGCAATGTCTTTACAAATCCGGTCGCTCTGATGGAGAACATCGAGCGCGTCACGTCGCATCTTGCCACCCAGGTTGCCCATGAGCCGGACCGCGGCCGCCGTGTGCTTACGCTCATTCCCGCGCGGGATGGCCGCGCCTGGCACGTGGACGAAGAAGGCAGCTACTGGCGTGCGTGGCGCTTCGTCGAATGCGCGCGCACCTACGATCATGCCGAGGCCACAGCGCAGGCGTATCAGGCTGCCAAGGCGTTTGGGCAGTTCCAGAAGATGCTTATCGACATGCCCGCGCCGCGATTGCACGATACCATCCCCGATTTCCATCACACCCCGAAACGGTTTGCCGCATTGCAGCAGGCCATCGCCTTGGATATAGCTGGCCGCGCAATTCTGGCCAAGGCGGAGATTGAGTTTGCCATGGCGCGCAAGCACATCGCCGGCATCCTGATCGACGCAAATCTGCCCGAACGCGTCACCCACAACGACACAAAGTTCAGCAACGTCCTGATCGATGACGACAGCGGCGAAGGGATCTGCGTGATTGACCTCGACACTGTCATGCCTGGATTGGCGCTTTACGACTTCGGCGACATGGTGCGATCGGCAACCAGTCCGGGAAGCGAAGACGAGCGCGATCTGTCCAGGGTGAGCATGCAGTTTCCCATGTTTGAAGCACTCCTGCGCGGATATCTCGTCTCGGCGGGCAGTTTCCTCGGCAAAGCCGAGAAGCAGTACCTTGCCTTTGCGGGCAAATTGATCACCTTTGAGCAGGGCATCCGGTTTCTCACCGACTATCTGGCAGGCGACACCTATTACAAGGTGCATCGCGACGCGCACAATCTCGACCGCTGCCGAACCCAGTTCAAACTGGTCGAATCCATCGAGCGGCAAGAGGAACGAATGGAACAGTTGGTGCGCTCCATGGAGCCCTAAGGGACCAGAGAGAATCTCTGCGAGTTTTTAGGGACCATGGGAATCGCAACAACGATTCTTGTCGCTTTTGTTGGTTCCATCTTCCTCCGAAATCGGGCGCAGCCATCGTCTTCCCGGAGGGAAGATGCGAAAGTAGCCCAGGCTGGAGCGCAGCGCAAGCCTGGGACAGCAGCCGTCAATGTCTCTCGCGTCCCGGAGGACCGCATTGAAGCTTTTATCGGGGCTGAACCACGTTGATGCGATTGCCTCGAAATGAACAGGTCAGCCTGAGCGAAGCGTTCTACGGCGGAGTCGAAAGCCTGCCCTGAGCGAAGCCGAAGGGGACCTGCATTTCAGTCGCGCGCTTCTTCAACGAACTTCTGAAACACCACACCAGTCTGCCCCATAACGGGCTATCGGTCTGGCGCGCTTGCATTTCAACATCAACTGGACTTTAATTCCGTTCTGTTGGAAGAAGCCATCCTGTCGCCATGCACCGCGCGCAAAACCCGGCCATTGCAGTAAGAACGGCGCTGACGCTGATAGGATTCAGCGCTGTGATTGGACAGATCGTTCTCCTGCGCGAACTCATCGTCGTCTTCAACGGCAATGAGATGTCGCTGGGGATCATGTTGGCCGCCTGGCTCTTCTGGACCGCCGTCGGAACTAGCCTGAGCAGCCGCCTTCAACTGGGCAAGAAACGAGCACGCCAGGCGGTGGCCCTGCTTGAATGCCTGCTCGCAGTCAGCCTGCCGCCCACCATATGGGCATTGCGCGCCTCCAAAACAATCTTTCAGATCGTGCCGGGCGAACTGGTGGGGCCGGTACCGATGCTGCTATCAACCCTGGCTTGTCTCAGCCTGTTTTGTGCTGTCTCCGGCGCGCTTTTTGTGGTTGCCAGCCGGATGGTTGAACAGGAGTGTGCCGTCACTTCACGGCTTGCTGTCAGCTCGGCTTACTTGTTCGAGGCCCTCGGTTCCGGGTTGGGCGGAATCGTAGCCAGCCTGGTGTTGCTGCGCTTTCTTGAGTCCTTCCAGATTGCAACGATCGTGGCCATCCTCAACCTGTCGATGGCCGCGCTCCTGTTGCTGAGGATGACGCGCATTCAGATTGTAGCGACGGCTCTGACAGCGGCACTTTGTGCGAGTCTTCTCCTTGTCTATCTCGCTCCGTCGCTGGATCTGTCCAGCCGGGCACGCATGTGGGAAGGTTTCCAGGTTCTCGGATCGCACGACTCTATTTATGGCAACTTGACCGCGACAGAAACCGGCGGCATCCGGACCATCTATGACAACGGGCTGATCCTTGCCAATGCGCCGGACGAGAGCGCAGCCGAAGAAGCAGTTCACTATGCCCTGTTTGAACACCCGGCGCCGAGAAAGGTTCTTCTCATCGGCGGCGGCGTCAATGGCAGCATCGCACAGGCCCTTCAGCATCCGACAATCGATCGAATCGACTACGTCGAACTCGATCCCGCTCTGATCGCCATGACGCGCCAGTTCTTTCCCGCGCAATATGCTGCCTGGGCCTCGGACCCGCGCGTGCACACGCATTACGCGGATGGCCGCCGCTATTTGAAGACAACCGGCGACACCTTCGACGCGATCGTTCTCAATGTGCCCGATCCGCAGACCGCGCAACTGAACCGCTACTACACCGCCGAGTTCTTTCGCTCCGCTCGCGATCGCCTCGCGCCCGGCGGACTGCTCGCTCTTGAACTGCGCTCGTCGGAAGAGACCATCAGCCCCGACCTCGCGGAGTTCCTGCGCTGCATTCAGCGCACCCTCAGCGAAGTCTTCCCCTACACCGTCGCCATCCCCGGCGAGACGATCCATTTCTTCGCCGCAATGCAGCCAGGTGTACTGACCGACGATCCCCAGATTCTGATTTCACGGCTGCGGGAGCGGAAACTCCACACGCAGTATGTGCGCGAGTATTTCATCCCCTTCCGCATGATGCCCGATCGCATGACGCAGGTTCGCGAGCAGCTACAACCGCTTGCATCCACGCCGGTCAATCGCGATTTTGAACCGATTGCCTATTACTTCGACATTGTGTTGTGGAGCGCACAGTTCAAGACAGGCTACTCCAACTGGTTCCGGATGGCAGCGCGCATTCGCTTCACAAATGTCATTTGCATAACACTGGCCGTCATGCTCCTCGTAGCCGCGATCCTGGCGCTTATGCGCAATCGCGAGCGGCGCGCACGCTCTGCCGCGGCGTACTGCGTGGCTGCAACCGGCTTTACGCTCATCGCTCTACAAATTCTCTTGCTGCTTGCATTTCAGTTCATCTATGGCTACGTGTATCACCAGCTCACGATTCTCATCGCCATGAATATGGCCGGCATTGCCGTTGGAAGCTGGCTGGGCATTCGCCGCGTCAGTCTCAGCGACCGCCTTCCCTTCAGCGCGATGGCGACCAATCAGATTCTGCTCGCCTTGTCCGCGCCCGCACTCATATTCATAATCGCCTTGCTGGCCAATATCTCCGGAACGGCCACAACGTGGCTAACAGCGCAGTGTATCTTTCCCGCTTTGGCTGCGCTCTCAGGAATACTCGGAGGCTATCAATTTCCCATCGCATCGCAGATATATCTTCACGACAGCAGCGGCAGTGACAAGCTCGGCACGCTCTATGCCATCGATCTATTGGGCGGATGCGTGGGAGCGCTCCTGGTGAGCACCTACCTCATTCCGGTCTTCGGATTCTGGAGAACCGCGGCTCTCAGCGCGGCGATAAGCTTGGCGCCGGCTCTGCTTGCTGCGCGAGCTTGCCTGGAGAAACAGCGGTCTCAGGCATAGACGCCTGCGGCTTGTGTTCGCTAAATACGACGGCCGTGAACATGAAGATATCGGTATCTTCATCCTTCCAGCAATCGGAATGCATGCCGGCCTTGATGCAGGTCTGCTCCAGAAACTTCTGCCGATCCCATTTCTCTTCGACAGGCACCTGCGGAAGCAGGAGGCCCTCGAATGTACCGTTCTTCATGAGCAGCCCGTGCTGGCCGACCGCGATTTGTTGAATGTCCGTAACGCGGCGAAGGGGCGACAGCACCGAGATTTCGTATTCGAGTTCCGGCAACTCCGGCGCGGATACGGGCTGAAACCGTGGATCGCGCAGTGCCGCGAACGTGGCAGTATCGCGCACGGTCATGTACAGCGGTTTCACTGCCGAGGTGTAGCCGATGCATCCGCGCAAGGCGCCCGCTTTGCGCAGCGTAACAAACGCGCCGCGCTCCTGATTCAGCACCTCGTCTGCGCTCGCGGGCGCTTCATATGCCTGGTTCTCCCGCACCGCCTGCTCCACCGACTTGCGCGCCAGGGCGAGCAGCTCGCTCTTCTCCTTCTCATCCAGAGAGAACGGCGATTCCACTGCCTTCGCGCCTTGAGCTTTCACAAAAACATCCGCGCTGTAGCCGACCACACGGGAATGGTCGCCTGTTACGTCGCCTGAGTTTGCATACTTCAGCACCATGGCCTGCCGTGCTCCCATGCGCTCGGCCGCGATCATTGCGGTTACGATGGGCGCGCCGCCACAGGCCTCCCAAATTCGCTGCTGAAAGTTCCGCGACATGCTCAGGTAGTCCCACGCTTCGAGCGCATGAAGCGTTTTGTGATCGATCTTCTCAGCCTCGTCGTAGGGATGGTAGTGGGATAGATCGGAGCTGGCCACAATCAGCGTATCGCCGCCCTGAATCAGCTTCGCCAAAGCCACGCCCAGCGCCCGGCTGTTCTCGTAGCTCTGGTCTCCCATCACGATGGGCACCAGTTGGAAGTTACCCAACACACGCTGCAACCACGGCAACTGCACTTCGATCGCGTGTTCCGCGCCTGCCGGCGTGGCATCGTGTCCCTGGCTTGAAAGCTGCATGGTCGAGCTCATCTTGACCAGTTGTCTTGCAAACGCTTTATCAACTGGAACCGTGCCCAGCGGCGTGGCATAAGCATCGCCATCGTAAACGGAAGTGAAGTCGAAGCCCTCGTAATGCGACGGCGCAATCACCACAACGCGCGAAAACTTGCGCCCTTTCAATTCGGCGTATGTGTAAGCTGCCACCGGCCCGGAGTACTGATAGCCAGCGTGCGGCGCAACCACGGCCAGAATCGGATCCTTGATCTGCGGTGGAGACGCATGCGCCAGCATGTCGTCGATCATCGCCGAAAGTTCTTTCGGATCGGCAGGATAAAAACTCCCCGCAACTCCCGCTTGTCTCACCTTCTGCTGACCGGCAGCGCTGACGTGCTGCAATGGCACAGTTACCGCGAACGCAACGAGTTGAGCCACGATCCAATACATACTCTTGCTCCTCATGATGTTCATTTGCCAAACCTCCTCTCGCCCTCACACGTGCCAAATGCCTGGGATAGGGTGATGACAGAATGGGCAGCTATTCTGGCGGATCAGCATCTGGCTTGCCGTGAATCCCACGCGCTCCACCAACAACTTTTTGCACTTCGGGCAGTAGGTGTTTTGCGAGGGATGCCCCGGCACATTGCCGATGTAGACGTAATGCAGCCCTTCGGCGTCCGCAATCGCTTTAGCCCGTTCCAGAGTCGGCACCGGTGTGATGGGCAGGTTCTTCAACAGATACTCAGGATGGTACTGCGTGAAGTGCAGCGGCACATCGACACCCAGGTTCCCCTTGACCCACTGCGCCAGCCCAGTGAATTCGGCGTCGCTGTCGTTCAACGTGGGCACCACAAGATAGACAATCTCCGTCCACTTGCCCATTTTTTTCAGATTCACCAGCGAATCCAGCACCGGTTTCAACTGCCCCGTGACAACTTTGCTGTAATACGACTCGGTGAACGCCTTCAGATCGATCTTGACCGCGTCCATCTTTCCGTACGCCGCCTTCAACGCCTCCTCCTGCATGTAGCCGTTCGACACGACGATGCTGCGAAGGCCGGCCTCGTGGCCCGCATCGGCTACATCCATCAGAAACTCGCTGAAGACAACCGGCTCGCTGTAGGTGTAGGCAATCGTCGGACAGCTATACTGTTTTGCCAGATCGACGATCCGCTGCGGGGGTGCATAGTCGGCTGGAATCTGCTCAGGACGCGACTGCGAAATGTCCCAGTTCTGGCAGAATTTGCAGTTGACGTTGCAGCCGGCCGTGGCCAGCGAAAAAGCCAGCGTTCCCGGCAGGTAGTGAAACAGCGGCTTCTTCTCGATGGGATCGACGTGCGCCGCGCACACGCGCGAGTGCACCAGCGTGTAGTAGGTTCCTCCGCGATTTTCCCGCACTCCGCAATAGCCGCGCTCGCGATCGCCCACATTGCATTCGCGCGGACACAGCTTGCACTTGATCTTCAAATTCGGCAGCTTCTGATAGAACTTCGCTTCCACGACGAACCGCGAATCGTCCTGCTTTTGCTGCCCGGCCTGCAACGGTGTCGCTGCCGCGGAATTGGCTGTCTCGCTCAATCCCAGCGCCGCTCCCGACGCCAGGGCGCACTTCAGAAACGCGCGGCGATCGAACCCGCAGCATGGCAGGCCTCGCTCACTCAGAACGTCGAACCTCGTGCCGTCCAATTCTTGCAATTGACCGAACATATTCAACCTCCCAGTCTCCCCGGCTATACCTCGACAACCGAAATTCTCCTGGGATCGTTCGTGCCCAGGCGATGCTCTTGATCGGCCGCTGTCGCAATATAGTGGGGCGCCCTGTCCTCGGCCTCAAGAGTCTTCAGCCCATGTTCGGCGCGCTTGCGCTCAATGATCTGCCAGCCGGCGTAGTCCAGCGCAACCGCATCCTGAGAGACGATGAGAGCATTGTTTTTCCAGCTTGTCTCCGGCTTGAAGGCCGGCCCGCCGTCGTATATAGCGGTTGTCGCGTCGCAGATGGTCAACCGCATTCTTGTCCGTATTTCCGGCAGCATGTTCAAGTCCGCGACGTAGGGATTGCAGCCGTTCGGGTGGTACTTGTTGGGGTTGTGAATGACGCCATACATGTTTTTCAGGGCGATGGTTACGCCCGCGCCGTCATGGTCTTTCAGCACCGGCACATTGATCAGCACGTTCGAGCGCTGGGTCAAAATCCGCGACAACCGGCTGCCAACACTGCCATAGGCAACCAGATCCTGCTCGTAGTCGACCCGATCGGTCCCGAAGCACTGGACCCGGTTCCCGCCCTCCGCCACACGGAATCCAGCGTGTTCCATCTCCTCCGTGTCGCGATCCCACACCACGATGTCGCCGGCTTTGATTCCTGCCTCCTGCAGCCGCTCGCAGATCGCTTCAACCAACTGCAAATTGCTCGAGATTCCGCGTCCCCCCAGAGCATTCACCTTCAATCCCACCAACTCACCGGGACGGACCATCATTTTCCAGGCGTCGATGGGATGATCCCGGTCGAAAAGAGCCTGCATGGCGCGATCCAGCAAGCTCAGCATCCGGCCCGAATCGACGCTGGAGCCAGGCGTTGAAGCTGTACCACGCAGAAGGCTGTCGTGGGCGACAACGACCTTGGACTTCGCCAACCTCGCGCCCTGCTCCGCCGCCGCGATTGCCGCCGCCCCGACGCCCGTTCGCAGAAACGCGACGCTAGTCAGCGCTTTCTTCAGAAAATCCCGCCGGCTATCTTTGTTCATGCCATTCACAGGAGTTTTCCCCTGACCCAAGCCAGCTGCGGAGCGCCGACCGGCTCAGCGGAACAGCCTTCGGCGTAGAGGCAAGCGATTCAAAGCAAATAACTTAGGTCGGAATTGGGCCTCCACTCATCCTTGGCCACACTACCTCACACTACGCTTAACGCAATTGGGGCCGCATTTCAGTGATGATCGGCACGACTGTTGACCTTGCCCCGAGAAATCGGCTCAACCGCCGGTAGCTGGCCCGCTGGTCCGGGGCCAGTCCATTCCGCTCAGCCGGCCATGCATACAAACGGGTATTCCCCAACAAAGCCGCTGGGAACCCGTCGTGTCCCCCATCACTTACGCCGCCTATTTGCCTGCGTAGAATTTCTGCCGGTTTAGAGCCGAAGCGGCGCTGGAGATTGCAGCTTCATCCAATCGCCGGCTTCAGCCCCGCACGGGAGCGTGAGACATGATTCCACAATGCGTTCAACACGAACTTCTGCTGGCCCGCCGCATGTCGCGGTTGGGCACTGAGACCGCCTTTGAAGTCCTGAGCAAGGCGAGGGCGCTCGAGCGTCAGGGCAAGAGCATCATCCATCTGGAGATCGGAGAGCCCGATTTCGACACGCCGCCCAATATTGTGGAAGCGGCCATCGACGCGCTCCGCAAGGGATGGACGCACTACGGTCCCTCCGCCGGGCTCCCCGAATTGCGCCAGGCCATTGCCGATGATGTAACCCGCACCCGCGGGGTCGAGGTTTCCCCCGATGAGGTAGTTGTCGTGCCGGGCGGCAAACCAATCATCTTCTTCACCATGCTGGCGCTCATCGATGAAGGGGATGAAGTCGTCTATCCCAATCCGGGCTTTCCCATCTACGAGTCGATGATCAATTATGCCGGCGGCAAAGCCGTGCCCATCCAGCTTCGCGAGGAACGCGACTTCGCGATGGATGTCGACGAGATGGCATCGCTCATCACTGATCGAACCAAACTGATCATCCTCAATTCTCCGCAGAATCCCACCGGCGGCGTCCTGCCGCGCAGAGACATCGAACGGGTGGCCGAGACCATCGGCGACCGGAATATCATGGTGCTTTCCGACGAAATCTACAGCCGCCTGCAGTTTGAAGGCGAGCCATTCTCCATCATGTCCGTGCCCGGAACGAAGGAACGCACGATTCTGCTCGATGGCTTCTCGAAGACCTACGCAATGACCGGCTGGCGCATCGGTTACGGCGTCATGCGGGCAGATCTGGCTACACACATCACCCGCCTGATGACGAATTCCAACTCCTGCACGGCCAGCTTTACCCAAATGGCTGCGATCGAGGCGCTGCGCGGCGATCAGAGCCCGGTAGGCCGCATGTGCGCCGAGTTCCAGCGGCGGTCCGAGGCGTTTGTGGCCGGGCTGAACGGGATCAAGGGCTTCTCCTGCCGCATGCCCAAAGGCGCGTTCTACGTCTTCCCCAATATCACCGGCACCGGATGGAAATCCAAGCCTCTCGCCGACGCTCTGCTGGAGCAGGCCGGGGTGGCCGCGCTTTCCGGCACCGCGTTTGGCCAGTTCGGCGAAGGCTACCTGCGCTTTAGCGTGGCCAATTCGCTCGCCAATCTGCACCAGGCTCTGGACCGCATCGACCAGTGGACGAAGCAGAATCTCTAGCGGCAATTGCCTTGGTGACATCGAGCATGGTCTTTCCCGCGTAAAAAGGAGAACGTCATGGCCCTCAAAGATTCGACAACCGGAAACGTCATCCGGGATTATTCCATCGAGCAACTGCGGGACGCCGCCAACCTGATGCGCGGCTACGATCTGCTGGCTCTGTGCGCGGCCGGCTCAGGACACGCCGGAGGCACGCTCTCGGTGATGGATATTACCGCGGCGCTTTACCTCCACGCCGCCAACCACGATCCCCACAATCCATCCTGGCCCGATCGCGACCGCATCGTCTGGTCTGCCGGCCACAAGGCCCCAAGCCTGTACCTGGGATTGGCCTTCGCGGGCTTTTGTCCCCTCGACGACGTGGTGACGCTGCGCAAGCTCAACTCGCCTTTCCAGGGGCACCCGCATTGGCTCAAGCTGCCCGGCGTAGAAATCTCCACAGGATCGCTGGGCCAGGGGTTGAGCATTTCCGTCGGCATGGCGCTGGCGGCGCGTCTGGACGGCAAGTACCACAAGATCTTCTGTCTGATGGGCGACGGAGAACAGCAGGAGGGCCAGATTTGGGAAGCCGCCATGGAGGCCGGACACTTCCACCTCGACAACATCGTCGGCATCGTCGACTGCAATCGCCTGCAGATCGATGGCTGGGTCAAGGACGTGATGCAGGTCGAGCCCCTGAGCGACAAGTACTCAAGCTTCGGCTGGGAGGTTCTGCGCATCGACGGCCACGACATGAACCAGATTGTCGATGCGTTCCAGAAAGCCAGGGCAGTCGTAGGCAAGCCGGTCGTCATTCTTGCCGACACGATCAAGGGCAAGGGCGTCAGCTTCATGGAGAATCAGGCTGGCTGGCACGGCAAGCCGCCGAACCGCGAGCAACTGGATGCGGCGCTCGAGGAGCTTGGCATCGGCGAACGCATCCCGGTCGACTCGTTGCTCGACAAGGCAAAGAACTACCAGGCAGCGGTTGAGCGCAAGCTTCAATCCAAGATGCCCCGATTCTCGCGGGACTACTGGTGGAACGCGGGCGACAACATGAAGGTCAAGATGGAGCCCACGCGCAAAGGCTTCGGCCAGGCCCTGGCGCAGAACGGGGACGATGAGCGGGTAGTCTGCCTGGGCCTGGACATCTCCGGTTCGATTACCATCAGCGATTTTTACTCCGGCAAGCCTGAACGGGCCAGTCGCTGGATCAGCATGGGCATCGCCGAGCAATCGGCAACGTCGGCGGCTGCGGGGATGGCCCGGGAAGGCAAGCTGCCCGTGCTGGGTTCCTACGCCACGTTTTCGGCCGCTCGCAACCTCGATCAGATCCGCACCTCGGTCTGCTACCCGAACCTCAACGTCCTGATTGCCGGAGCCCATGCAGGAGTCTCGGTGGGTCCCGACGGCGCCACGCATCAGGCCCTGGAAGACCTGTTCGCCATGCAGGGTCTGCCCAACATGTCCGTGGTCGTGCCCTGCGACATCGTTGAAACCCGCAAGGCCACGAGCTACTTGCTGCTCGAGCATGTGGGGCCGAAGTACATTCGCTTTGCCCGCGAGGCCACGCCCATCGTCACGGATGAGAAAACACCCTTTGTATTCGGTCAGGCGAACGTGATTCGACTGCGCGGAGAGACGGCCAACTTCGCCGACGCCTTTGAGACCCGCTTGGCTGTCGATTACAAAAACGAGTCGGAGGACCTGAGCATCGTCGCCATTGGGCCGATGGTCCCGGAGGCGATGCGCGCGGCCCGCATCCTGAAGCTGGAATACGGCTACGAAACGCGCGTTCTGAATTTGCATACGCTCAAGCCGATCGATGCGGAAGCTTTGATTCGCGCCGCGCGGGAGACAGGCGTCGTGGTTACGGCGGAAGAGCATCAGATTGGCGCTCTGGCCTGGCGAGTCAGCTCGATCCTCACAGAAAGCCGCCAGCTCTACGGCCTGCATCTGATCACCGGAGCAATCGGCGTGAAAGACCGCTTTGGCGACTCAGGCGCACCGTGGGAGATGATCAAGGAGTTGGAACTCAGCGCCGAGCACATCGCACAAAAGGCCGTGGAACTGATGACGTTCAAGAAGAACAGTGTGGCCGCCGGAAGCCTTGCAATCAAGTAGAAGACAGGATCGCCGCAACCGCCGGCGTCATCCATGTATATTGACAATCTCGCTGGTTCGGGAGACCGGGCAGGCCGCGTGACAAGGCGTTTCCTATTGACCCGGTGCCAAAAACAAGAATCGGGAACATTTGCCCAAGACATTGCCAGGCATTAGAGTGGGCAGAGGAGGAGGGCAAGCGATGAAGGCATTGGTCAAGAGCCGGCCCGAGCGGGGCCTGTGGCTGGAAGATATTGCCGAACCTGGCATCGGCATCAACGATGTGCTGGTGCGCGTGCACTACACCGGCATCTGCGGCACTGACGTTCATATCTTCGAGTGGGACGAGTGGGCGCAACAGACCATCCCCGTGCCCATGGCGATTGGCCATGAGTTTGTCGGCGAGATTGTTGCGGTGGGAACCAACGTCAACGACTTCTATCCCGGCGACATTGTCAGCGGCGAAGGCCATGTGGTCTGTGGCCGCTGCCGGAATTGCCTCGCAGGACGGCGGCATCTGTGCGCTTCCACGCAAGGTGTCGGCGTCAACCGGCCAGGAGCCTTTGCCGAACTGATTTCGCTCCCCATGACCAACATCTGGCGGCACAATCCCGGCGTCGATCAGCAAGTGGCGGCCATCTTCGACCCATTCGGCAACGCCGTTCACACCGCGCTTTCGTTTCCAGTGCTGGGTGAGGACGTGCTCATTACCGGAGCGGGCCCCATCGGCATCATGGCCATTCCCGTGGTCCGGCATGCCGGCGCGCGGCACATCGTTGTGACGGATATGAACCCCTTCCGCCTCGATCTCGCCCGGAAGATGGGCGCGACCCTGGCGATCAATCCGAACGACACGACGCTGGCCGAGGTGCAGAAACAACTCGGCATGATGGAAGGCTTCGACGTCGGGCTGGAGATGTCCGGCAATTCGCAGGCGCTCCGCGACATGATCTTGAACATGAGCCACGGCGGCAAAATCGCCGTTCTCGGAATTCCAGCCAAAGAGATGCAGATGGACATGCGGCAGGTGATCTTCAACATGCTCACCATCAAGGGCATCTACGGCCGCGAGATGTACGAAACCTGGTACAAGATGTCGGTCATGCTGGAGTCGGGTGTGGACATCTCCCCTGTAATCACGCACCGATTCTCCTATCACGATTTTCAGCATGGGTTCCATGCAATGATCTCCGGCCAGACCGGAAAGGTGGTTCTGGACTGGACCAGCCTAGGCTGAAGGACCGGAAAGGAATGTCATGTACGGGAAGGTGCGGAGCTTCTTAGAAAACAGAATGGCTGAAATCCAAAATGCCGGCTTGTACAAGAACGAGCGCGTGCTCGCCGGGCCTCAGCAGGCTATGGTCTCCGTTGCCGGCGGCGCGCAGGTACTGAATCTGTGTGCCAACAACTACCTGGGACTTGCCAATCATCCCGCCGTCGTCGAAGCCGCAGAGCAGGCATTGAAGGATTGGGGATACGGACTGGCCAGCGTGCGTTTCATCTGCGGCACGCAGTCGATTCACAAGCAGTTGGAGAAGCGCATCAGCGCTTTTCTCGGAACCGAAGACACAATTCTCTACAGTTCCTGCTTCGACGCCAATGGCGGCCTTTTCGAAACTCTGCTCGACGAGAACGACGCCGTCATCTCCGACGAGTTGAACCACGCCAGCATCATTGACGGCATCCGGCTCTCGAAGGCCGCCCGGTTTCGCTATCGAAACGGCGACATGAACGACCTGGAATCCAAACTGAAGGAAGCCGCATCGGCGCGCCACCGGCTCATCGCCACCGACGGCGTTTTTTCGATGGACGGTTACTTCGCCAAGCTGGATAAGATTTGCGAGCTTGCGGAAAAGCACGACGCGATGGTGATGGTGGACGACTCCCACGCCGTCGGCTTCATCGGCGAGCATGGACGCGGTACTCCGGAGCATTGCGGCGTCGAGGGCCGCGTCGACATCGTTACCGGAACGCTGGGCAAGGCGCTGGGCGGCGCCAGCGGCGGCTACACAAGCGGGCGCAAGGAGATTGTCGAGTTGCTGCGCCAACGTTCACGGCCGTACCTCTTTTCCAACTCCGTAGCGCCGCCGATTGTTGCGGCCTCTCTGAAGGTGCTCGATCTGCTGACGGAATCCGCGGACCTGCGCCACCGCCTGCGCGAGAACACACACTTCTTCCGCAAACAAATGGTCCAGGCCGGATTCAACGTCCTGCCGGGCGAACACCCGATAGTTCCCGTCATGTTCGGCGACGCCGTTGCCGCTTCTCGCATGGCAGAGCTGCTGCTGACCAAGGGCGTCTACGTTGTGGCCTTTTCGTATCCCGTCGTGCCCCAGGGCAAGGCACGCATCCGCACCCAGATTTCAGCCGCTCACACGCGAGCAGACCTTGAATTCGCGCTCAGAAAGTTTGCCGAAGCCAAGATGGAATTGGATGCTTGATGGGTAATTCGATCACAAAGCAGCCGGTTCGTAAGGATCGACGTTTGCCAGAACCACCGGCGCGGCCGCATCGCCGGCCAACCTTCTGGTCATCACCTGGAGGTGATAGCCCATCACCGCCATCGTCATGGCCGCGCCGACGCAATGCCGATAACGTGTCGCGACCGCCAGCAAAAACTTCCAATAGCTCCAGCGCTGCGGGCCGAAAACTCCCTGGCGGACGATCGAGGTCACAAAGGCCCGCGCATTGCTCCTGGTGAGCCACTTCTGCCTGGTTTTTCGCTCTCCATTCCGCGGCTGGGTCCGGTTCAGGTAGAGCTTGACGCGCTCATAGTAGGCCTCGCAGGAATAGATCCTCTTCAACACCGAGCGATAGCCCTCCACCAGCTTTGCCGCATCCATGTTGGGAAGAAAGTTGAGCTTGTCGCCTGTATTGTCGCCGTGGCCTAAATCCAGAATCCGGCCCTCCCTCCACAAGCGCCGGAAGAGCTGAGTTCCGGGCATGGCTTGCAACAGGCCAACCATGGCCACCGGGATACCGCTCTTTTGGATAAACTCCACCATCCTGTCGAAGATGTCTTCCCGGTCGGTGTCGAAACCCAGGATGAAGCCGCCCATCACCTGCATACCATAGCTCTGTATGGTGGCTACACTGTCCAGCAGGCTGCGCCGCGTGTTCTGCAGCTTGTTGCTGGCGATCAATCCCGATTCATCCGGAGTCTCTATGCCCAGAAACACCGAGACAAAGCCGGCGTCTTTCATCAGCTGCATCAACTCCGGATCGTCGGCCAGATTCAGTGAAGCTTCAGTGTTGAAGTCGAAGCTGGTCTTGTACTGACTGCGCCACTCGGCCAGCGCCACGCACAGTTCTTTGGCTCTCGCCTTGTTGCCAATGAAGTTATCGTCGACGATAAACACCGTCTCGCGCCAGCCGGCCGCGCGCAACTGGTCCAGCTCGGCAAGCACCTGCGCCACGGCCTTGGTACGGGGCCGGCGGCCATAGATCTCGATGATGTCGCAGAACTCGCAGTTGAAAGGGCAGCCTCGCGAGTACTGCACGGCCATGGTTGAGTAGTGCCGCATCTTGACGAGGCTCAGTTCCGGCAATGGGCTGGTCCGCATCTCCGGCCTTTCGGTGGCCTGGTAAACGGGCTCGGCGGTTCCCTGCTCCAGATCGCGGGCCAAGCCTGCAATAAGTGCCTCGGCCTCGCCGATGACGATGTGATCCGCTTTGAGGTCAGCCGCCGACAGGCTGCTGGCAATGGGTCCGCCCACTACAGTCCGCAATCCGCGCGCGCGGCACCGCTCGACAATGGCTACCAGCGATTCGCGCTGGATATGCATGCCGCTTAGCAGCACTACGTCGGCCCAGGCCAGGTCGCGGTCGCGGAGCCGCTCGACATTCATGTCCACAAGACGCTTTTTCCAATTGCCCGGCAACAGGGCGGCCACCGTCATCAGTCCCAGCGGGGGCTGCGAGGCCCGCTTGCCCAGAAACTTGAGCGCATGTTTGAAGCTCCAAAAAGTCTCAGGGAACTCCGGGTACACCAACAGGGCGTTTATAAGGCCACCTCCTTGGGAGGAAGGGCGCCTGGGGCGCGTCGCTGTCTACGCTCGGCTACGCAGGCGGGTTTCAGCGCACCTGATGGCGGCGCACCACTCCCACCTCAGATTGTCCCATCCGCCGCTGAAAAGCTGTATAAAAAGAATCAGCTATCCCGAAGACGAGCGAGGGTTCAGACTCCTGAATCTCTTCGTCTGAATTTGCGCCTGCCCTTCAAGCAAGCACAACAGCATGATCAATAATGTACAGCCGGACGCTCCACATTCAGGCGACGATGAACAAAGTTTGACTTTGATCGAACTCGTGGATTTTGTCCCCATCGTCGCGATTCAATCGGGAAGCGGATCGGAACCGCGCTGCCCTTGCCGGGTAGCGAAGAGCGTTCCGGCTCGATCTCTCAGTCTTCGGCTCCGTGGTCAATGGTCAATCCGGCGCCAACCTCGGTCGATCCACACCCGAAGTGGCGTTTCGAAGGCATCGACCGGCTGGCCAATCGGGCTCGCTGCAATGAGGTAGCAATTTGCAAATCAACAAGGAAAAACAACTTTTCGACCCCGTTTGTTTCCTGGCAAAGGAAGGCATCGGGCGTAGAATCGTCGACTTTCAACCGAAAGAAGCCTTCTTCTCCCAAGGAGATCCAGCCGACTCCATCTTCTATCTGCAACTGGGCCGGGCCAAGCTCAGCGTAGTTTCAGGAAAGGGCAAGGAAGCCACAATCTCGCTTCTTTCCGCGGGCGAGTTTGTTGGGGAAGAATCGCTGGCGTCAATTCCCGGGCAGCGCCTGGCAACTGCCTCCGCAGTCGACGGGTGCACGGCGCTCAAGATTACGAGGGAAGAAATGACCCGGGTCATGCATGACGAACCTGTGTTCGCCGACTTCTTCCTCAAATTCATGCTGGCCCGCAGCATGCGAACCCAGGCCGATCTCGTCGATCAGCTTTTCAATTCAAGCGAAAAGCGTTTGGCGAGAATCCTCCTGTTGATGGCCGAGTTTGGCAACCCCGGAGATCGGGACACCTTCATACCTCCTGTTTCTCAAGAAACGCTGGCGGAGATGATCGGCACCACAAGATCCCGTGTCAGCTTCTTTATGAATCGCTTTCGCAAACTCGGCTTCATTAGTTACAACGGCCGCATCCGGGTATATAAGTCGCTTCTCAATGTGGTTCTTCTCGATCAGTTTCCGGGGCACAACGCCCAGAAGCCCGACATTTCGACGATTAAGAGTATCGTGAAGCCGATCAATCGACTTGTTGCAACTGCCCGGAAGCCGGTTAGCTCAATCGTCCATGCGACCAAACGTAGCCTGTCACCTCAGAAACCTGGGGCATGAGCACAGTCAAGCGCCACTCACCAAGAATGAACAGGCGCCACTTGGATTCCCCCGCATGCTTACATTGAGAGAGACAGATGCCAATGGCAATCGGAGTGACGAAGCCACGCGCATTGCCCCGGCCCCTTCACGGTCGCACACCCTGACAATCTCATTCGCACAAAAAACCGGTCACTCCGGGTAGGGAGTGCCGGGCAAATCTTGTACCGGCGGCAATTAGACAAACTGGTCCACTAAACTAACAATGCCTCTGGTACAAAAAATCGGTCACTCCGCGGCCAAGGCAGTCGGGTTCAATCCCTTGATAATCAGCCAGAAGCTCAGCACTATCTCGAAAATACCCATTGGGGTATCGAACCACCATAGGTTAACAACCCTGTCAAAGTTGGGGAAAATGTAGAAAACGAGCGTACAAGCCACGCAAAATGCAGACGAGATCACGCCGAAAGCTGCCAGTACTCGAGGGACATAGCGAGACCTGAACCACAGGTAGCCGCAAACTGTGGATGCCAACGCACCAAACAGCAAGCCAACATAATAGTAGTCAAAACGCGTGCCAAGATGGATCATCGCCAAGGCCTGCAATCGCTCCGCTTCGAATGCTCGCAGGTAATCGGCTCCACTGAGGAGCCGCAGAGCGTCAAAGAGATTGAGAGTCATAATAAGCCACATCAAGACCGCTACGAGCCTCCCGAACGCCGCAACCAGCGCAAGGACTTTATTGACCGGCTTGAGAATGACGTAGAGCGCCGAGAGAAGCACGACAACGCCCACGCAGTAGATGAGATCGCCGGCGATGCCAATGCGAAAGAGCCGTTCGTGCGCCAGGATATTCCGAGCGGTTTCCGCGGCGCTGTTCCAGACAATCAGATGTCTGTGGATACCAAAATTCACGTAAACCACGGTCGCGAACGTGATTAGGTAAGCAAACCCCGCCACTCTTGCAGCCGCTTGTTGTGAGTTGTCGATTGGTCTCATTGTCATTTCATTACCTCCCAGGCGCCTTTGAAGAATGAATCGTCGTTCTTCGCAGGAATTCCCGACGCCCGATTTTAGCTCCTCAACGGCTGGCTGTACGGTAACTCGGCCCATACCATGCGTGATCCAGTTCACAATTTGTTGGTTTTCCATGGGATTTTTGCACTAAAGTTATTGACAGTTGACCGAAGAGGGGTATCGTGCAGCCAGAGATCGTTCACGCTTACAAAGAGTACTGGCGAAAGGCAGGCACAACGCCCCTGGTTGCGGAACGAAGCTCCTGAAAGTCGTCCTGCGGCACGGCTCGAGTGAAAAAGTTCTCAATACGATTCTGGGAGGAGACGCAATGCGTCGTTTAGCAGTGTTTGTGCTTCTTATAGCGCTGGCCGCCAGCGCCAGGGCGCAATTCGATACAGCAACGGTACTCGGGACAGTAACCGATCCAAGCGGAGCGGTGGTGCCGCACTCGCAGGTGGCGTTGCACAACACAGCCACGGACGCACAGTTCACGGCGACTACCGACGACCGGGGTGAGTTCCGATTTGTCGACGTCTCGGTGGGGCCCTATCAGTTGAAGGCAACCGCTCAGAACTTTCAGGCGGCCGCGGCCAGCTTTGAGCTGACGGTAGGCGCTCGTCAGCGAGTGGACCTGAAGTTGCTGGTTGCTACGGTAACCAGCTCGGTAATCGCCACGGCCGAAGCCACTCAGCTGGAAACAGAATCCAGCGAGCGCGGTCAGGTCATCAATGAGCGCGAAATTGCAGAACTGCCTTTGAATGGGCGCGAATACTCGCAGTTGGTTGCGCTGACAACCGGCGTGGTTCCCAGCCCCAGCGAGCTGGGCACAGGCTACGGTCAGCGCGAGGGATCGTTCAATATCAACGGCCTGCGCAGCGTCTTCAACAACTACCTGCTGGACGGCCTGGACAACAATTTCTATGGCACCTCAAACCAGGGTTTTTCGAACCAGGTGGTGCAGTTGTCGCCCGACGCTGTCGACGAGTTTCAGGTGGTGACCAACAACATGAGCGCGGAATACGGCCGAGCCGGCGGCGCCACCATCAACGTCGTCACCCGCTACGGCACCAACCACTTTCACGGCCGGGTGTGGGAGTTCCTACGCAACACGGATCTGGACGCCGCGGGCTTCTTCTTACCAAGTAACGGCGGCAAGCCGGCGCTGCACCAAAACCAGTTCGGCGGCTCTCTCGGCGGCCCGCTGGCGAAAGACAAGCTCTTCTTTTTCGGCGATTACGAGGGTTTCCGCCAATCAAGCTCCAAAACACAGGCGTCCACCCTGCCCACCGCGGCCGAGCGCGGCCTCACCAGCACCGGCGCCGCCCTCGGCTATTACCTGATTGACGATACGGTCGATGCCAACACACAATCGACGGGCACGTTGCCGATCGACAACCCTTGCAACTACAACGCCGGCAGGAACCCGTGCAATAACAGCAACTATCTTGCAGGTGGCCTTGGCCTGGCGGGCGGCCCCACGCAGGCGGCGCTCGGCGGCGCGCAATACTTGAACGGCCACATTCCCGCGTCGGCCGTCATACCGTTCGCTGCGCAGATCGTACAGACGATGCTGCCGGCCAACACCAACAGCAACTCGATGAACAACTACGTCATCCTGGAGCCCGACACCTTCGATCGCGACAAGGGCGACGTGAAGGTGGACTATGACGCGCGCAAGAACCTGCGTCTCTTTGCCCGCTACTCGCAAGCCCGGATGAATGCCTATGACCCCGGAACCATTCTGGGCGCGGCCGGCATGAACGGCGATGGCCATGTCTTTGCCCCGGTGATTCAAATCGTGGGCGGCGCCACCTGGACCATCAGTCCGAAATCCCTGCTGGAAGCCCGTTTCGGCTTCTCGCGCATGAAGGCGGGCAAGACTCCGCCGCTGGCCGGCGGACCCAGCATGGCGACGCAGTTCGGCAGCAACTGGGCCGGCTTGCCCACCGACCCGCAGTACACCGGCGGCATCACATACGAGTACTTCTCCGATGGCGGCTTTACCAGTCTGGGCCGCTTGTGGACCAGCCCCCAATACCAGAACCCAACCATCTGGGATCCCAAAGTCAACTATACCCGCCTGCTTTCGCGCCATACCCTCAAGGCGGGCATCGAGTACACCAACATCCATGTGGCGCAGGAGGATTTGCATCCGGTGATGGGCGGCGATGTCTATGGCGCGGAGATGAGCGGCATATGCTACACGGGCGTCGCAGTTGCTCCCGGCGTATCCGCTTACTGCTATGCGCCTAACCCCTATGTGTTTTCACCTAACTATCCCTATGATGGAGTTGCGAACGCCGAGACGAACAAGATGTTCGACTATGCCGACTTTCTGCTGGGCTACCGCGCCGAGATCGGCCTCTCCAACTCCCCCATCGCTCAGATCCGCGACTGGGGCTGGTACGGCTATCTGCAGGATGACTGGAAGGTCAATAGCCGGCTGACGCTGAATCTGGGCCTGCGCTATGAGTTCGCGACCCCGATCTTCGAGGCCAACAACCAGCTCTCCAACTTCAATGCCACGACCAAGCGCATGCAACCGGCCAGCTCCAGCGACCGCTATACGGTCAATCCCAACACCAAGGACTTCGGCCCCCGTGTCGGCGCGGCCTTCAGCCTCGACCGCGCCACCGTCTTGCGCGGCGGCTTTGGCATCAGCTATTCGCACTGGAACCGCACCGGCTCCAGCTACCTGACCCTGAACGCGCCCTACGGCATGATCGGGCTGGCGAATGTCTACCCCGGCCTGGCCCCCTCAGCAGCCGGCAGCCCTTACGTACCTGGGTATCTCAACACCCAGAGTGGGTTCACGACCAGTTTCGTCAGCTCCTTCATCAGCGCCACAAACTACAACCCGCAAGCGGTGGCCCTTCAGTACATGCCGCCCAATTCGCCCGACACTCAAGTGCGGAGCTACTTCTTCAGCGTGCAGCGCGACATGGGCCACAATTGGATGGTCGACCTGGCCTACGTGGGCAACAGCGGCATCAACGAGGTCTTCTTCAACGACATCAACCAGGCCGCACCGCAAACCGCGGCCAATGGCTCGGCCTCGCTACAGTCCCGCATCAACCAGTACCCCGGGTTCGGCTCCATCATCGGCACTTTGCCCTGGGGAACCTCGAATTACAACGCCCTGCAGGCCAAGGTCGAGAAGCGATTCTCCAACGGACTCTACCTGCTGAACTCCTTCACCTGGTCCAAGGCCATCGACATCGCTGCCCAGTCCCTGGACGGCGGCGGCAACTGCGACAACTGCGGCAACGGCATTCCTTCGGTGCAGAACGTCTACGATTGGCAGGCGGATCGCGGCATCTCCAGCTACAACCATCCCTTCGTGAACTCGACCTCCGTGGTATGGTCGCTGCCCATCGGCAAGGGCCAATGGCTGCTGCCGCACTTGAACCCGATCGCCAACACCATCCTGGGCGGCTGGCAGATGACCGACATCTTCCAGGCCCGCAGCGGCAATCCGCTCACCATGGCCTACAGCCCAAACACCAATACTCAAGTCTCCACGCTCATCACCATCAACGGCCGCAATGCTTACCGTCCAAACCTGACGGGCAACCCGATCAAGTCCTCGAACACGGCCTACAACACCACGCTCGGCGGCATTCAATACCTCAACAACAACAGCAGCGCCCCAGCCTACACCACCCCGCCGGCCAATGCGCCGTTCGGCAACTCGCCTCGCAACGCCGTCTACGGCTACGCCTTCTGGCAACTCGATATGGGCCTGACCAAGGACTTCCAACTCACCGAAAAACTCCACCTGCAGTTCCACGCCGAGGCCTTCAATCTCACCAACGAGACCAACTTTAGCGATCCGAATACCTCACTCGGTACCAGCTTTGGCGTGATCAACGCAGCTCTGCCCGCACGCGAACTGCAGTTCGCCGGCAAGATCGTTTTTTAGCTGCGACTTGGGTTGCTTCTTGAGTCGTTTGGCCGCGCGGCGGATTCTGCTCAGCAGAGAAGAATCCGTTGCGCGTTCCTTCTTCCTGCGCTTCACAATCCACCCCGCCGAGCCAGGTCCGGCCGTCCAGGACCCCCAAAATGCGGGGTGAGCCCTGCTGAGCCTTGTCAGCTCTGCTCGACACCTTTCGCACTCTCGGGCTACGGTTTTCACGCCGCTCGGATAGAATGATCCATGCCATGAGCACATCGCCAATTCGCGGGGACTGGACAGGACAGACCGTTGACGGAAGATTCCCCCTCCTGGAATGGTTGGGTGGCACTGTGTCGACCAGTGTCTTCCTCACGGAATTGCAGGAGCGCCAATCGCAGAAAGGCGTCCTTAAGCTCATTTCCGCGACTGTGGGGCAGGCCAAGGCTCAAATCGATTGCTGGGCGTTCACAAAAACTCTGTCGCATCCGCACCTCATGCCCCTGTTGCACACCGGCCGTTGTCGAATCGACAATGCCTCGATGCTCTATGCGGTAACGGACTATGCCGATGAAGTCCTCTCGGACATTCTTGTCGAACGGCCGCTTACGCCCGCAGAGACCGGAGAGATGCTCACCCCGGTCCTGGACGCTCTTGCCTATCTTCACAAAAACGGGTTGGTGCATGGCCGTCTCAAGCCGGCGAACATCATGGCCGTCGACGATCAGCTCAAGATTTCTTCAGATAGACTTCACGTCGCCGGCGAGTTCGGCAATCCTTTTCCGGGACCCAGTGCCTTTGACGCGCCGGAACTCGAATCGGGCACGATCGCCCCGGCCGCCGATCTCTGGTCCCTCGGCATTACGCTGATCCAGTCCCTGACCCAACTCCCGCCGCTTTGGGACAGAACCAAGCCCACAGACCCGATTGTGCCAGCGTCCATCCCACAACCCTTCGCCGACATTGCGCGGGGATGTCTCCGCTCCGACCCCGCTCGCCGCTATACCCTTGGCGAGGTCAAGGCTCGGCTGCAGGGGGCATGGACCCGTCCCGGTCCGGTGGCAAAACCTAACAGAACTCCACATGCCAAACTTGGCGTGGCGGCACTTGTTGTGGGGCTGCTCGCTGTAGCCGGTGTTATCGCAGCCCTGCAATTTCGATCTGGTCCGACCCAGCCGACGCCTGCCGAAGTGCAGACAGACGCAGAGCAACCAACTCCGTCAGAAGCTGCTCCGCCGGCAAAGGCCGCTGCGAAGCCAAGTGCAGCGCAGCGAATGTCGCCAGAATCTGCCCCACTTCCGCCTTCAGTTCCTGAGGCTCGCACCCTCAAAGCCGCTGCCGGAAACGGTGCGATTGCTACACGCGTTCTGCCCGACGTGCTTCCCGCTGCGATGGAGAGCATCAAGGGCAAAGTCGATGTCAGCGTGCGCGTTACGGTTGACCCAGGCGGTGACGTCACAGATGCTAGTTTGAATTCTCCGGGATCAAGCCGGTATTTCGCCGGAGTGACTCTTGAAGCAGCGAAGAAATGGAAATTCAAGTCTGCACAAGCGGATGGTCAGGCGGTCCCCAGCGTGTGGATCCTGAAGTTCGAGTTCACGCAAACCGGAATCGAGGTCACTCCGTTCCAAGCCTCTCCTTAGAGCTTATCCGTATATACGTAGCGCCGACCTCCAGGTCGGCTGTCTTGTGGGCCTCCTGGCCCACACACGAACCCTGGCGGCGTGGACGCCGCCAGTACAGCCGCTCTGGAGAGCGGCGCTACTCGAATACGCAATTTACGGATAAGCTCTTAGAGTCGGCCGGGCATGAGCAAGGTTCGGACGCAATCGGCCGCATCAGCCGGGAAAGTCGATGTAAAGCGGGCTGCTCGTCAACTGCAAGCCGCCCTTTCCATCGCGGACCTCGACGCGCAGCCAGTGGCGGCCGGCTGGAACGGTAACCGTAACCTCCACCGGATCGCTTGCGCCGTCCACTGTCATGGCCGGCTCACCGCCAACCTCCTCGCCATCCAGCAGCAGGCGAACCACTGAACCGGCGCAAGCGGCGGTACGAATCTTCACATGGATGGCCGCTCCGGCGGCTGTGTGAAGCGTTTCACCCATGCGAGCATGCGCGCCTCCTGATTCGGCCTCAAAATCCACCTGCTTGTCGTGCGAGGCCGTGAGGTCGACAAACGTCCGTCCTGCGCGGATGCCGTTGAGGATCGCCGGTACAGAGAGTTCGTCCGCCTCAACGACGGTGGTGGGCCAGCCAATCGATCCCGGCGGCCCAGGCTTGTTGGTTGCATTGTGACTGTCGCTGCCGCCAATCGCGGCTAGCCGATGCCCCTCGCGCAGTTGCGCGTCCCAGTACTTTGCACTCGAAAACATGATCTGTCCGCCGTTAATGACCTCGACCGCTGTGAACAGGTTCATGTCCAGGTCCGCGGGCGGCTCCCACCGGCAGCCCATGCAGAACTCGCCGCCGGGAGCTTCAGCATGACTCACCGACGCGATGCCGCCTTTCGACGCGACATCGCGCAGCACCGTGTTCAAATCGAGGCCGCCCGCAACCACGCGATAATCGACAAACTGCGTCACTCCAAAAATGTTGAAGTGCCCATGGAAGATCGTCATCTCACGTCCGGGAATCAGCAGCAGCTTATCGAAGTAGGGCTGCAGCTCCCGCTCCGCGTCATATTGGGAGTCGGCGTTGTGGTCGGTAATGGCGATGAAGTCGAGCCCGCGCGCGGTCGCCGTCTGCGCGGAAACGAAGACTGGGCAAGGAACCATCTTGCCGCTCTGGCTCGCGCAGCTTCCGTCGCTGTGCGCGCTGTGCGTGTGCAGGTCGCCGCGGAACCAGCGCCTGCCGGTCGCCAGCGGAAGCGCGGCAAAGCTGCCATCCTCATCCTTCGCATTGAAGCGGACCTCGGCGTGGTAATGAGACACCGTTTGCGGCCGCATATTCGGCACGGAGATCAGCAGCCGCCACTGGCCCAATGGAATCGCGCCCGGCAAATACGAAGGCGTGGCATCCGTCTCGCTGATGGTGAAGTGGCTCTTGTTGCCGCCGCTCTGTCCGCGAAACCGTTCCGGGTCCGCGACGCCCAGATCGAGCGTCGCGCGTTCCTCCGCGCCCGTGTAATGGAAGTCGACACTGATGCGATGCGTACCGGCCGGCACGTTGAAGGGAATCTCAAAGTAGGTCTTGTTCTGCGCGCCGGTGACATCTCCGGTGAGCACGATATCGGGTTTTGAACCCTGAGGCTGTGCTTGACCTGCCAGGGCTGGAACCGCGAAGATCAGGAGCACGAGACTAGCCGCCGTCATCCATTGTTTCGTCATTTTCAGGAACCCCATTCCAATGCTACATGGCCTGGAAAGAGAGCAACAGCATACCAACCGGCAGCAATGTTAAAAAGACACGCGCCGCCTGTGACGCCGCTTTTGCTCCGGCTGCGCCGTCTGGGTCAAAGCAACAGGAATTGCTATCAAGAGAAATGAACTTGTTCATGAACCAAGGAATGGGCTCTGCACGACAGCCCTCCGTGAATTGAAGAGTTAGTTGGGTTTTGCCGTGAAGACGTCGTCCTTGTCGATGGCCGCATCGGCAGTTCGCCGAAAATCTCCCCAGGAGCACAGTTGCGCCCCAGCAGCGCGGCCACTGGGGCAATGTTCGTGTCGTGCCCAGTCAGCACCACGACCTTGCTGTCTGCCGTCCCCACCGCATACGCAGCCGGCTGGTGCATCATTCCCTGTTCGAGCCTGCGCTCGATATGAAAGAGAAGGTTCGATGCCTGGATTCTGGCCTGCGCCGGGGTGCGATGCATCAAGTCGCGGCGGGCGGCTGTAGTTCCCCTTGCCAGTTGCCATTCGAGCCGTGGGATTGGCAATCTTGTCTTGAACGTGAACGGCGCAGAACTCCGCATAAGCGCCTCCCCAGTGGAAACTACGAGCGCCGCCGCTTCACTATTTCTTCCTTTAGCTTTTTCGCCGCATCCTTCGGCATACGGACCTCGATGCAGCGAAGAAGACCACGCATTGCCTGAAAACCAAGTGCCACCCCTAGCGTCACTTGATCAACAATGGCCCCCTGAATTCGGAAGCCTTTCCAGTTGTGAACCCTCTTTATTATGGTGCCCAGAGGGGGACTTGAACCCCCACGACCTTGCGGCCTGCGGATTTTAAGTCCGCTGCGTCTGCCAATTTCGCCATCCGGGCATTCTCTCACAACTCTTTGATTGTATGTATCTTATCCCCATTTTCTGTCCTTCCCATTTTGCTCTTTCGAGACCATTCTTCAGGAAATCGTGCCCATTGTGTGACCAAAGTGCGCCCAAACAAGAAAATGGATACAACTGCACCGCCAATTCCACCCTCCCAATCGCAGGCAAAGCGCTCAAGAGCTGGGGCGCTCTCCTGCCGGCCCTTTCAATGATAGCGCTCATCTGGGGCAACCGCTTGCATGAATCCCGAGGGGGCATCGGGACCCCTCGGGTTTATGCGATGATGCTCGGGCGTGTCATGCACCCAGCTGCGCTCCGGATCAGCGACATGCCTTCAGCCGGGAATACTGGGTGTCTGTCAACTCGAGGAAGATGCCCCCCGTCCCCGTTCGATGGACCGGCGAAGGGCCGAGAGCTTGGTTGCGCACAAACAAAGAATCCCAATCCGAGAATGCTTGTGAGCAGATAAATACCGAACGAGCCTTGGAATCTGGTTGCAGATCCGAATCTCCTCATCCACCCATCGTCACTACACCGCCGTCGCCATCCACCGTGATTCGCTGCCCGCTGTGAATGCGGTGGGTCGCAACACCGGTCCCTAGCACTGCGGGCACGCCGTATTCCCTCGCAACGATGGAACTGTGACTCAATGGGCCGCCCACATCCGTAACGATGCCTGACGCCATGGCGAACAGCGGCGTCCACGCCGGCGTGGTGATTTTGGCGACGAGAATATCGCCCGGCTTCATTTGGTCGAACTCCTCAGGACCGTGAATGACGCAGGCCATGCCGGTCACCTTGCCGGGGCTGGCGGCAAATCTCTTGATGGCGCCGCCTGCCTTCTGGCCGCTGCGCGCGGGCATCCAGCTGCTGAAGTCGATTCCCAGAAACCGGGCGCCGCCCTTCAAAGGCAACGCGACGGGCGGCGTAACACCCTGTTCCCGCTGCCAGGTCTCGCGCCGCTCCGCCATCGTTTGACGATGATCTTCCACGGGCTGAGAGGCGTCGAGCGCGCGCGCCGCGGCCTCCACCTCATCCCACTTCAGCCAGAAGACCTCATCGAATTCCGCAATTGCGCCCGAGGCGGCCATGCGGCGTCCGGCTTCACGCAACATGCGGCGAAGCACCGGCCATCCCAGGCCAACGTCGGCGAGCGAATCCTCGCGCAGCGGCGCCGAGCGTTGCGCCCATTGGAGCACGCCCCTGAGCGAAGCGTTCTACAGCGGAGTCGAAGGACCTGCATTTCTGTCGTGCACTTCTGTAGAGAACGTCCGAGACACCACAGTCGGTTGTGTTCCGCATTCGGAATTGAGTTGACGCCACAACTGCGGCAAAAAGCCGGAGCCGTCTCTGGCGGTGATATTGGATCTTCTAACGAGGTCTTGGCAGCGCGCGCAGAGCGTCAGCATTTCGTTGGCGCTTGAAGCAGCCGGATGGGTTGGCTGAAGCCCGAGAGTGACTTCATCGCCGTCCTTACCGCATCCCCGGCAGCGGTAGCGATCCCTGCGAAACACCCGCAGCCGCAATCTGGATTGACTCGGCGTCCCGCTATTTCCTGGTTCGAACGGGTGATGGAAGAGTGTGGCCGGAGACGTCATCGAACTCGCCGCCCGGATCTTCCAGGCGGCGTTGCGGAAACTGACTGCAATTTGCATTTGCATATACCTGATAAGCGGTTGTTGACGCGCTGTTCCAATTACGGCGGCGGTTTTACTGAAGCTTTGCCAAGAGCTTCCTATTTGGTTTCCCGCTGAACGTGTACACCACGCTGATGGCCGGTTGACTCGTCACTGTAAATAGCCGCGTCATGGGAAAGTTGTATTGGTCGTAAGGAGGTAAATTGAAATCGGGACTTTTGTAGAACAGCCCGCGATACTCGGCGCGCAAATCGAGATGACTGGTGAGCTTGTAATTCATCCCGACGCCGAAGATCATCGCCGGGCGCGTCTGCTGACTGGCGGGCGATGCACTGTCGGTGGGCAGAAAGAAGAGGCCGCCGCCTCCGAACTGCCCGAACGTATTGAACCGCTTGCTTCTTGGTCCCTCAAAGACCTCGGCGATGGTGAGTTCGTACATATTGGTTCCGATCGAGCCCTGAGTAAACGTTGACGATGGAGAAGCTGTTGTGCCTTTTGGGGGAACGAACGCGGAGCCGTGAGAATAGTTTTCTGAGAACCGCGTGTAACCAAGATTGACGTTGTATCCCAGCCATGGTTTGAACGATTCATGCAGGGTCCCGAGAACGCCAGGCGAGGGCGACGTGCCCTGCGTGGTTTGCGTGGTGAAATCGCCGAATGATTCAACTTCATTTGTCGTAGGGGTGCGGGTATAGGTGAGTTGACCGGAGACACCGAGCGAGACGTCGATCTCCGGGACTAAGTTCTTTGGTGTTTTCCTTTGTTCCGGGTTTTGTGCGGTTGCCGGGCAGACTCCGAACAGAACAACAGAGCATGCGATAAACGCTAGAGCTGCGAATGAAAGGGAACGCAGATGCAATGGATGAGATGTCACCGTGATTCTCTCCTTGGGGCCGTTCACCCATAAAGAGCGAATCCACCGTTGAATCTACCCTGAACCTGGCGCAAAACCTCTCCGCCACGTTTGGCGGGGGAATAAAATAACCTCAAGACCCAGGGTAGGTTCGACCCATTTCATTACTCTTTACAAGTGAATGAAGCAACGTAGCACCATCCGGCGCGAAGCTGCCCAGGCAGGCGACATTGAGCAGCTCCTCGCCACAAAATACAGTCAGCTCCAGAGATGGGGCGCTGTATTGGCCCGTGGCGATTCCGGTAAGGCGCAGGAGCTGGTTCAGGAGTTCTGCCTCTATTTCACACTGACAAAGCCCGACCTGACTGAGGTTGTCAACGTAGAC
>Ga0224559_1000358_pt1 | contig 31735 bp, 26 predicted proteins | sample 714S33034metaG_FD_180676 | JGI IMG/M metagenome (GOLD analysis project Ga0224559, IMG submission 180676) | Peat soil microbial communities from Stordalen Mire, Sweden - 717 S3 30-34 | ecosystem: Environmental > Terrestrial > Soil > Wetlands > Peat | place: Sweden: Norrbotten County, Stordalen... | reverse complement strand
AGAAAAACCCCTTCGCCAGTACCCCCCAGGCCGCGAAGTCGTCATCGCAAAGTTCCACTCCCTGTCCGCCCGCCCACGCCTCTCTGGTCACCGCCGCGGCGCCAACGCGTGCCGAGTACGTGGCGCTGGTCAAGTCGCTGACCGATACCTACGGGCGGAAGCTGGGAACGCACCGCACGGAATTCGATCGCATCTTCGCCAAGCCGGACACAACTTCTACTGCCTCCCAGGCCGGCCCGGTTCTGTTTATCAGCGGCGCGGCCGGAGCCTCGGTTTACGCCAGCGCCGTAGCTGCCGCAGCCAACCCGGACGACCTCCAGGTAGCCAGTAACTTGGGCGTAGCGCTGGATTCCATCCCCGACGCCAAAGCCGCCACGGCAGTGCTGCTGTACGCGCACAAGCTGGCTCCGCAACAAGCGATGCCTGCTCTGAACCTGGCATGGGTTTACTTCAACTCCGGCCATGCCGCGGAAGCCAAAACTCTATTCCAGAATGCGGCCAGTCTCGATCCCGATCTCTCTGGCGCTCCGGCCGGGCTGGGAATGCTGGCCAGTTGCAAAGGCGACACCGCTACCGCAATGAGCATGCTCCGCAAGTCGCTCAGCAAGAGCTACTCCGGGGTAGTGGCGGCAGGCTATAAACAAGCGCAGCAGACGGAAGAGCAGCAGCAGCAACAACAAAAATCCACCGAACCGCCGCCCACCTTTCCACCCAGCGGCAGTGACGATTCCGGCCCTCTTCCCGAATTGCCGGCCACATCCGATCCTCAGACCACGCTCGGCTCAGCGCCCGCTTTTCAGCAGGCCATGACCTACGCCAACAATCAAATGCAGGCTGCGGTGCAACGGGTGCAGGACGCGCAGGCCCGCGTCTTGGCAATAGGCCGCCGCGCACAGATCGACCCCGATGGAACCATCAATCTGCCCCGCACCTTCGACAAGCAACTCTTCGAGTATCGCCAGATTGCGATGCTCACCATAGGTGCATCCCAAAGCGGCCTCAAACAAACCATGCAATCGTCTATCGGCGTCATTGAACCGACCAACCAGCAGACCGTGAAGCAGATTCTCGCCGACCAGCCGAACTACGTCGCAATCTCAAATCAAATAAGAGACAAAGACGACGACAACATAAAGAAATTAAGAGAAATATTTTCAGGCGAAGCAGTTTCGGCGGATGACAAACCTAGTGTCCCCGACATTCAGCAGCAGAATCCCGAGAAAGAATACAAGGACTGCAAACTGGTTAAGGAGATGCTGGATACGAACTACGCCCAGCACTTCAAAATATGGAAGCAGTTTTCCGATACCGCCCGTGCCTCCTCGCGCGATCTCTATGCCTACTCCCAGCCGATCCTCGACCAGATCTGGGTTCCGTCGCTCAATGAGCTCGTGCAGGCGCAACGAGAGCTGGCCATGCTGATGCTCTACAAGGAGGACGCCGGCTATGCTGCCGGCCTTGCTGAAATCGCGCGGAGCTACAAGGACCTCAAATGCATTGAACCCGTACCGCCCAAGCCGCCCAAGACGATCAAGGATCCAACGCTCACGAAGAAGGAGCCGGATTGCCCCCTCAACCCTCCGATCAGACTGGGTTTGGGCGCCATGAAGATGGAACTGGGCTGCGATCACGTCAAGATCTCCGGCGGAGAGATCCTGCGCGTCGAGGTCGAGCGCAACTTTGACAGGAAGGATACTGCCTTCTGGGTTGGCGTGGGCGCAAGTGCATCCGCGTCCACCTACAATATAGGCGGCAGTAACCTGGGCGACAATGGCCAGGGCTGGACGCCGCCCAGCTCTCCGGTCAACTTTGATGTTACCGCGCAGATTCTGGTGGGCGTGCGTGTCAACGACTCCGGCGCAGTGGTGGATGGAGGAATCAAGAGCACGGTTTCAGCCACCGGCAATGTTGGACCGTTGAGCGGCGCCCTGGGTGTTACCGGCAGCGTTACTCTGGAGAACGGCCCGGTTATCACACCCACTCTCAAGAACTCTGTCAACTTTTAGTAAGTAGATCCCCGCTGGGCGGGATGAATTGGGAGCCGCGGCGAGCATCCTTGGAATGTAGTCGCGCATGAAATCCGCCGCTATCGATCGACAGCATGAGGAAAGGAAACAAATGAGAGTGATTCTAGTACTTAGTCTAAGCGTGGCTCTGGGCGCGTCTGCTTCAGCTGTGGCGGGCCAGTCTCTGCCGGCGCTGCCCAGCGGTTTTCAGGCCGATCCCACAAGCGTCAGTTATGCGATGCGTGGAACCAAGCCCAACGACAGCATGAGCCCCTGCTTCGGCGATCCGAAAATTATATTCTCGTATGGCTGGGTTCTGAATCCCGCCGGCAAGATGATGATCGATATGCTGGTCAAAACGCCGCAGGACCCAGCGACGAATAACTCCCAGACCGGAGTACTCGACGAGCCGGTCAGCAAGCAGGCTTATAAAAACGGCGTTCTGGAGTGGCGCAGGCAGACCTGGCCGGTCATCTCAGGCCACCCTTGCAAAGACAGTCATGTCATCTTCTACTCCGGCAAGTGGACAGGCTACTCCGGCGACAAGATGATTGGCATCAGCGTTGACCGCCTTTACAACTCCAAGGATCAGGGCCAGGGATGGATCGACGAGTACATCACGAAGGTGATAGGCGCGCTGAATTCAAAGTAGTCAGGTTGTTCGCACTTGCTTCAAACCATCCAACATATTTCAAGGAGCTATGATGAAACTCATCTCTCGCACTCTTCTCGTGGCGCTTGCCGCGTTCACGCTGATTTCACCAACAACAGCATCAGGGCAACAAGTAGATCGTGCCGGCTACAAGGATTACCCTGGCATCTCGCGCGTCCCCGGTTTCATCCTCCGCGAATATGGAGATTGCGTGGAAACCGCCTTCGATGCCCATGATTTCTGGGTTACTGAAAACGGCAAGGACACGAAAAAGTCAGTAGAGGGCCATAAGTACTATTACAGGTACAGACTCAAGCAGGGCCTTCCGAACAGCAGCCCCTTGCAGGTCATTCGCAACTATCAAAACGCAGCGCGCGCCGTCGGCGGGAAGATTTTATTCGACAATGGTCGCGTCACCACCATTCGCCTGACCAAGGGCGACAAGGAGTTGTGGTTGGATGTTGCCCCCTATCAAGGTTATGAATACGATTTGACTATCATCGAAAAGGAGGCCATGAAGCAGGAAGTAGCCATTGATGCCGCGGCCATGGCCTCCTCAATCGCCGACACAGGCTCCGTGGCCATCTACGGCATCAACTTCGACACCGCCAGCTCAGTCATCAAGCCGGACTCCGAGCCGGCCATCGACGAGATAGCCAAGCTGCTCACCGGCAACCCCACGCTCAAGGTTTATATCGTCGGACACACTGACATGGTGGGCGACGCGGCCAGCAACGTGAAGCTCTCGCAGGCGCGCGCGCAATCGGTGATCACCGCTCTGGTCACCAAGCACGGCATCGCCGCCAGCCGTCTGATCGCCTTCGGCAACGGACCCTATGCGCCAATAGCCTCCAACAAAACCGACGAGGGCCGGGCAAAGAATCGCCGCGTCGAGCTGGTGGAGATCGCGACCAAATAAATTGGACAAACGGCTGCATTTCAAGGCAGAATACCTTGCCCAGAACCACCCAACAGGCCCGCAATCGACCGTGGGCCTGTTGACTTCATAAAAGCCGTCCGAATTGGCCTTAAAAACGGAAAGAGCCGCCCGGCAACAGGGCAGCTCCTTCCTCAGGGAGAATAGTTCCAACGGAGGCAAAACCATCAGAACTTTCTGGCTGCATACTAGGTGCGGGGGAAGGGAGTGTCAAGAACAAATCGAGTAAGAAATAAGTGCTTTTAAGTCAACAATTTGATAAATGCGTTTTAAGAAATGCACAGGGGCTATCTTCGACTTGTCTTCGCCTAATTGATTCTGCATTACCCCGTCTTTACGGGGTGTTTCTTAGGGTTTTCTTCTTGTTTCCCGCGAGTTTTCCTCGCATGTTAACCCTTCAGATACGGCCCAGAGATTTTCGGACTAAATCTCTCCCTATCAGTCCCGCAGGTTCAGGCTGATGAACTCCACATCGTAGACCGAAGAAACCGGTTTGCCGCGTGCAATTCGGTAGAGCGCCCGGAAGCCGCCGAGGAAAAAAGCAAGCAAAATCGCCGCGCCGCAGCCGATGAGCACCAAAACAGTAATTCCCATCAGAAGCTTTCCAGTCTTCGCAACCTCGGATTCGGTTGGCTGCGGAATCGACATCAGCTCCGACTCGTAATGTACGGTGGCCAGCAGCTTGTGGCTCTCGTCGGGAATCGCGTCCCCGCTTACCAACGCCACCAGCGGTCCGCTGCGCTTTACTTCCAGCGAAGCCAGGTCGGAGTCCTGTAGCGGCTTGGGCCACCCCGGCTGCGCCTGTTTGCCGGCATGGATGTACTCGCGGATCTTCGTCTCCTGCGCTGTGGCCATCTGCGGCGTGGGATAGTCGATGATGGTCAGCGTGGCCACGCCTGAACGCAGCGAATAGTTGGCGGTTACGGTTTCCGCGCCGCGATCGAAGCCCACAAGCTCCGGCGGCAGCACGCCGCCCGACCCGGCATAGCCCACCGGTCCCAACGCATAGTGCGTGGTCTGGCCATCCAACTGGGCCAGAGGCAAGTTAGCGAGTATTGGAGGCGTCAGCGCCTTGCCGCCTTCGGGCAACGGCAACTGGCCGGCAAGCTCGCGCAGTTCCGAGCCCGACATCGGCCCAACGCGCGAAAAATTCGCATCGATTACGATGTTGCCCACCCAGAAGAGCACGCGGTTCTTGTTCGATGTGGCGCCGGTGCCGATCTCTTCTTTGGGCCAGCCATTCTGACGGAAAAACGTGTACGCTCCGTACGCCCCGCTGGCATCGCGGAAGCGCAACGCGCGCAGGCTCAGCGTCTCGCCGCTGCGCTTGTAGCTGCCCAGCGAGGCATCGGTAAAGTCGTATTCCTTGAGGGTTGTGGCGTTAGCGTTGTCGGCCTCAGCGGCGTCGATCAGCTTTTTCGGTGCGCCCGTGGCCACCCATCCGGCAAACGACTCCGGCAGCATCGCTTTGGGCACCGGAGGAAGCACCAGGTGAGCGGGACCTTGCGGAACCTTCGCCGGCGCGCTCTGCGCCTGGGCCGCGGCAGAACTTGCCGCCAGCGCCGCCGAACAAACCACAATTGCAATCCAACGCATCAAAAAACACTCCAGTACTAAGGGTACACGGTCTCGCAGTTGCCTGTTGCTACAGGCATCCCCTCTCTAGTTGGACACTGACGGGGCTGAAAAGGTTCCTGAGGACGCCTCACCGCCCGCGTGAGCGATAGGTGCGTTGAAAACTGAAGTTTATCAGTGTGATTTGACCTCGACCGTCGCGATCGAGTCGACCACAGGGTAATTTCCGCATTGCCGACAACTCAGGGGTAGACTGTTTCTTGGCCAATGCCGGTTCCGATCCATCGGCTGCGCGTGAAAGGGGAGCGAATGCAGGCGTTCCTACAATTCATGGGGGTTTGGGGCGGATTTGTGGCGTTGACGGCAGCCACCTTCGCAATGGTGATGTGGTTGCTCTCCGTTGACGATGATCCGAGAGACAAACAGGTGGCGTCCTCTTTCTTTTGGGCGATGTTTTGGCCAATCATTTGGCTCTCCTCGCGGCTTGCAAGAAAAGATTTGGCGGTCTCTGGCTCTCGTCGGCTTCGCTCGAAAACATCCACGGGAGAGTCAAACGTCGGCGTGGTGGGACGAGATGTGGTGCCTTTCAAGACCGTCCGCGATGCAAAGGACTTTCTGGCAGGCAAGATTGTGGAAGAAGCTGCACGAGAGGGAGTACCCCTAACAGAGGTCGAGCGTAAGATGCTCTACTTCACCGAGACTGGTTGGACCCTTCCTGACATGAAGGAAGTCAGCTCGGAGTTTGATCAGGGCTACGATCAGGGAGAATACGAGCAGAAGATTGGTGGATTGGCCGCTAGACTTCAGGCCCGACTTGATGTTGACGGTGAGCAAGCGAGGGAGACCTGGGACAGGGCAATAGAGAAACTAAGCCAAGGCGATCACTACATGCTTGTGTTAATCGATGCACTGAATACAACGCAGAAAGGCGCAAAGCACAACCTGAAAATGGTGTCGATTGCCCTTGCGCTCTTCGCGCTTGCTGCTTTGTCGGCGTGGCTGAAGCAATGGATGCGGGACCACTGAGGGGAATTCCAAGAGCATTCCGGTTGTGTAACCGGCAATCCGGAAGTTACCATTTAGCCATCATCCCCACGGTACTGGTGCCGCGGCGAAAAAGATTTATCTTTCATGTTCGCCAGGCGCACATTATTCATGCGCCCTCAAGTCAGTCGCTTCGGAAGTAAAAACCAGGCGGCGATTGCGGAGAGAATTACCAGCGCTACTGCCAAACCATAGCCGTGCAGGCCAAAGAACTGGACAGCGACAACTGTTCCCAGGATGAAGCATCCGCCCCACAGGCAAAAACAGGCCATGGCGCGAACCAATTGCAAGACCCAGGGGTACTCGGCAAGCCATCGAGCTGAACGGTGGAAGGAAGCTGCAGGATTCGCATAGAAGTCCCGCGCCATATAAATGAGGCAGCCGCCGAGGGCGATGCGCAGGGCCGTCGCCACATAGGGATTGGAAAGCGGTTGAAAGGAAGCAATCATCTATGGACCCATCATGCCATGGATTTGCTTTGGGCGCTTGCCGCCAGCCACGCATCAAAGGCCGCCAGCGAGCGCTCGCACTGCAAGCGGTGACGCTCCTTTTTGTCGCGGACCTTTTTGCGCAGTTCTTCTTCCAGCGGCTCCAGCAAATCGAAGGTCATGTTGGCGGGTTGGAAGTTTTTGGCATCGGCGTGGGTGATGTAATGCACCAGCGAACCGAGGGCGCAGGCACGCGGCGCAGGTGTTGGCTCTTCGTTGCGAGCCAGCGAAGCCGCGTAGATTCCGGCTAGTAACCCGGTGGCTATTGACTCGGTGTATCCCTCTACTCCTGATAACTGGCCTGCGAAAAGGATAGGGGCTGGCAAAGAGGACAAACGCAGGTCCTTCGACTCCGTTTGGAGCAAAGAACGCTCCAAATTCCGCTCAGGATGACAGACTTTTGAGAGGCGGAGCGTTTCATCCAGCAGAGCAGGCGCGCAGATGTATGTGTTGCGATGAATTTGCCCGTAGCGCAGGAAGCGCGCATTTTCGAGGCCGGGAATCATCCGCAGTATGCGCGCCTGCTCGCCGAATTTCAGGTGGTTCTGAAATCCGACCAGGTTGTAGCTGTCGGCGCGCAGATTTTCTTTGCGCAACTGCACAACGGCCCAGGGAGTTTTGCCGGTGCGGGGATCGCGCAGGCCGACGGGCTTCATCGGGCCAAAGCGCAAGGTGTCGCGGCCGCGGCGAGCCAGAACCTCAATAGGCAGGCAGCCTTCGAAATAATCGGCTTTTTCCCACTCTTTGCTCTCGGCGGGCTCAGCGGCAAGCAGCGCATCCAGGAAGCGGTCGAACTCCGCGCGGTCCATGGGGCAGTTGATGTAGTCGGCGGTTCCCTTGTCCCAGCGCGCGGCCATATAGACGCGGTCCATGTCGATGGAGTCGGTCTCAACTATGGGCGAGATCGAGTCGTAGAATGCCAGGCGGCCGGAGCCTGTGATGCGCTCAATCTCAGCGCTCAAGGCGTCCGAAGTCAGCGGGCCGGTGGCGAGAATTGTACACTGCGCGCCGTTCTCGTTTTGGTCCAGAGTCGTGACCTCTTCGCGGATGACGCGAATGCGCGGCTCGGCGGCGATGGCCTCGGCAATGCGCCGCGAAAACTCGACGCGGTCCACGGCCAGCGCGTGGCCGGCGGGAACTGCGGTCTCATCGGCAATGCGCAACAGCGCGGAACCTGCACGGCGCATCTCCTGCTTCAGCAGCCAGGGCGCGGTATTGGGCGATTCGCTCTTCAGCGAATTCGAGCAGACCAGTTCGCCGAACTCGACTGTCTGGTGTGCCGGAGTCAGCCTCGGCTTGCCATCCACGACGGCCCTCATTTCATAGAGATCCACATCGCAGCCCAGCCGCGCCGCGGTCAACGCGGCCTCCGGCCCGGCCAATCCGCCGCCGATGACGCGAATTCTCATTGGGCGGCCTTCTCGGCCAGCTGCTTCAGCGCTTCGCCGGTCACGCGCACAGTCCGCCACTCGTCAAGAAACTCGGCACCCATGGCACGGTAAAAATCGATAGCCGGCGTATTCCAGTCCAGAACCGCCCATTGCAGGCGCGGGCAACCTTTTTCCACCGCGATGGCCGCTACTTGTTCGAGCAGCGCCTTGCCGATTCCCAAGCCGCGCAACTCCGGCTCAACGAACAAATCCTCCAGGTAGAGCCCGGGACGTCCAAGCCAGGTTGAGTAGTTGAAAAAATAAAAGGCAAAGCCTGCCGGGCGGCCATCGTATTCGGCAATCAGACAGAAATAAAAGGGGTTGCGTCCGAATCCATCCCGCTCTAGGTCCGCTTCGGTAGCCATTACGGCCTCGGGCGCGCGTTCATATAACGCCAGAGCGCGAATAAAAGTCAGGATTTGCGGAACATCGGCACGGGTTGCGGGTCGAATCTTGATAGCCATGGTTATATTCTAGGGTGTGATACAGGCCACACGCTGGTATAGCCAGACGGACTAACATAGTATGTTGAGCACGGTGGCGTCAGCCAGCCGGGGCTCTAGAATGGCAGACAGACGCACCCATTGACCGGAGTCGAATTTCCTTGCGGTCATGGGCAGGTAAAATTTGATTTTTTGAGCGCGCGGCCTTTCTGGCTCGTGCCGCTCCCAAGGAGAAGTAGATGAAACGCACGATTTTGCTTTGGTCGGGCTTGTTGGCATTCGCCCTTATACCCGCTTTTGCACAGACGCCTGCGCCCACAACGCCCGTTGTGCCCACAGGGCCCACGGGCAAGATTCACGGCCGCATCACCGGACCTGAGGGAGCACCAAGAACTTCGGGGTCGGTAAGTCTCTCAAATGATGGTGGGCACACGAATAAGTTCACCTTCGAGGTAAACGCTAGCGGCGATTATGCAGGTGTGGCGTCGCCCGGCACTTACACCGTAGTCTACCGCCAGTCAGATACGCCGCTTGACAAGTTCGTTGATTCCTACGAGAACGTCAAGATCATTGTTGGCCAGGATCTGCTTCAGGATATCGATATGTCCCGCAAGGCATTTATCGACAAGCTGCCCGCGGAGCAGCAAAAGCAGTTGGTTGAGCTTAAAGAGAAAAACAAGGAGGCCTCGAAGGCGAACGAGGTCATCAAGCACCTCAACGACGACCTGAAACTCGCAGCCCAGGACTTCAAGGATGCGGACTTGGCGCGTCAAACGGCCGAGCAAACCCTCGGCGCTACCGCCTCCAAAGCCGATATCGAAGCTAAGGATGCCGAGATCAAGACCGCGAAGTATAGCGAAGTCGAAACCCTTATGCTCAAGGACACGGCGGCCAAGCCCGACGCCTCCATTCTCTGGGCCCAGTTGGGACAGGCACAACTCGGCCTGAAGAAGTTTGACCTTGCGGAAGCGACCTACAAGAAGGTTCTTGAGGTGGAAGCCGCATCGAAAAAGCCAAACCCGCAATCGCAGGGCGTGGCCAACAGCGGCCTGGGCGAGATCTATGCTCGCACCGGCAAAATTCCCGAGGCGAATGACGCTTATGACGCGGCCGCCAAAATCAATCCTCCTGCGGCAGGAGTTTATCTGAAAAACGAAGCCGTGATCTTCTATCAACTGCACAACCCGGAGGCCCAGGCTGTTGCAGCCGATAAAGCCATCAAGGCCGATCCGACTTCAGCTATCTCTTACTACCTGAAGGGCAATGGTCTCGTCGCCAGCGCCACGGTGGATCCTAAGACGCATTTGCCCATAGCGCCAGCTGGCTGCCTCGAGGCGTATCAGATGTATTTGCAACTGGCTCCGACCGGTCCTTATGCCCCAGAAGTGCAGCAAATTCTCGCCGGCTTCGGACAGAAGATCGACACCAGCTACAAAGCTCCCAAACCCGCCAAGAAGTAAGGCGCACGTCCTGCTTTATCGCCGAAGGGCGCTCCCGGTTGCCGGGAGCGCCCTTCGCTTTTATCGGATAGTGGACCGTGCCGTTAGTCAAGTAAACCCATCCCCAGCAACACGCAGGATACCGGCGTCGATGTGTTATTCGGGCTCGTGATGTATTCCGCTATCCAGCGGCGGAGCCTCACTTTGCGGCGGATGCGAGCGATCCCGGTCCTCAAGCGGAGCCACAAACGGCTGAGGCCCAAAGTGGCCGCGATGGCAGGTGCCGCAAGTGACCGGCGCGCCGGAGCTGTCGATCTTGCTGATGTAGTCCATGTTGATCTCCTCGGTCATGGTGTACATCTTGCGTGCGGTGGCCTTCTCGGGCTTGGAATCGTCTGCAAAATTGAGCCGCGGACGGCCGTTCGGGCCAATGTTATTGGGGTCGGCAGCGTGGCATGCGCTGCAATGCACCGCCAATGCATCCTCCCATTTCTCCATGATCTCGTGTACCTGTTCGCCGGTCAGATTCTTGGGCAATACTTTGAGGTTGGTGGGAGCGGGATGGGCGTGTTCGTGTACTTGGGGCGGCGGACTTCCGGCTGCGGGCTGTTGCGATGCGGCAGTTTGCGGAGCCTGGGCAACCGTGGCAATCGCAAAGACAACCGCGGTGAGTATGGCAACCGCGGTGGCGGGCTGTAACAGGGATAAAGTCTTCAAGCGGGCAGTTTCCTCACGTACTGAAATGTTCTATACGGATTGAAGAAATATTATCGAAGCTGGTTGCAGTTGCCATTCAATATATTTGGCCCGTGGACGCGGCTGTTTGTCGCAGGGCAAACAGCCGCGCAAGCCCATCAAACTGGCCTTCGTAGAAGCATCGCCATCAGCATTTATTTGTGAGCTTTCTTCCACTCTTTCAGCAGGGCGAGCACTTCTTCAGCGTGGCCTGCGGGCGTGACTTGGGGAAATACATGCAGCAGCGTCTGGTCCGGGCCAATCAGGAACGTTGTCCGCTCAATGCCCCATACCTTTTTGCCGTACATGTTCTTTTCCTTCAGCACGTCAAACTGCTTGCAGACCTTCTCGTCCACATCGGCAAGCAGCGTATAGGGCAAATCGTATTTGGCGCGAAATTTTGCCTGGTCCTTCGGCGTGTCGCGGCTGATGCCCAGCACCACCGCGCCGGCAGCTTGCAACTTCTTGAATGTATCGCGAAAGCCGCATGCCTCAATGGTGCAGCCAGGGGTATCCGCCCTGGGATAAAAGAAAAGAATCACCGGCTTTCCGGCATAGTCGGAGAGACTTGCGGCCTTGTCCTCATCGGTTTGCAGTGTAAAGTTGGCGACTTTCTGGTTGAGTTCCATAGAGAAGCACCTCGTATATTAATTGGAAGGCCGTGAGCGCCCGGCAGGTTCATTTATTTCCGAAACGGTCGGCTGGTGTCATTGCGCGCCAGGGATTTTATCCACACGGCCCGGCGCCGGCATAAGTGAGCAGAATTGCTCGTTAATTCGAAAATATTATCGCCCCATCAACAATCGAGCACTTCAGGACGCTCATCCAAAATTTCTTTCCGATACAATGACATTGAAGCGTGGGCGCGTCGACACTCTTCAAGGGACTTCCCCCCCTATGGCATTTGCACTCACGACACCTTCACCCGAACTGTCTCCAACGACCGCCATTGCAGCGCCAAACAAGACGCCGCCAGAAACCCTTGTGGCGTCAACTTCAGCCTCGCCATTTGCTGTGCCTGCTCGGCTACAGGTCCGCATGGGCCGCGCCGCAACCGTGGGCGAAGGAATCACGTGGGTAACACTGACGGCGCTCATTGTTTTTCATCTGGGCGCGCTGGCGGCGCTCTTCTTTTTCACTTGGCAACGACTCACGGTGATGCTGGTGCTATACGTCCTGGCTATCAATGTGGGCATCGGCATGTGCTACCACCGGTTGCTCACTCACCGCGGCTATCAGACGCCGAAGTGGCTGGAATACGTAATGTCGATCTTTGCCACACTCTCACTGGAGGGTGGCCCGATTTTCTGGGTGGCTACCCATCGCGTGCATCACCAACTCAGTGATCATGAGGGCGATCCGCACACTCCGCGCGAGGGCGGCTGGTGGGCCCATATTGGCTGGATCGTCTGGGGCAATGCGATGCACGCGCAAACCAAGCTTCTTGCCCGTTATGTTCCCGACCTGGAACGTAGCCGCTTCCACGTCTGGCTGAGCAAGTTCCATTGGATTCCGCTCGTGGTCAGCGGCGTATTGCTCTTCGGTCTCGGCTGGCTCGCCGGCGGCTGGAAAAGCGCCGTCGGGATGTTGCTGTGGGGAGTTTTTCTGCGCGTCACCCTCGGCCTGCACGCCACATGGCTGGTCAACTCGGCCACACACCTGTGGGGCACACGCCGCTTTGAAACCCGCGACGACTCGCGCAACAACTGGTGGGTGGCGCTTTTCAGCGGCGGCGAGGGCTGGCACAACAACCACCACGCCCACCCTGTCTCTGCGCGCCATGGCCTCGCGTGGTACGAGTTCGACCCCAACTACTGGGGCATCTGGCTGCTCTCCAAGTTGGGACTTGTGCGCAAAATTCAAGTGGCTAAGTTTGAACGGGGAAATCCGAAGCCGGCCGGAAACTAAATCTACTTGCCTAGCTTGGCCCTGACCCACAGCACGCCAAAGACCGGCAGGGCCACAACCAGCACCAGCACGAATGCGGGAAAGCCGACATAACGATAAGTGTCGGCGTAACTCACTGTATGGTGGCCTGCAACATTCCACGCAAGCAGCGCGAAGATGGCGATGGCGGTCGACGCAAAAAAAGTGAAAAACGCCGCAGCAAAGGCCAGCAGAAGGCTGGTGAATAGACCAAATCCCTTCAGCGGAAATCCGAAGATCGTTCCACCGGCGGGGCGTTCGGTTTGTGCGGACTGCATCATCGATAGGGCCTCTTTGGAATAGAATACAGATTCATGGCAAGCAGCGCACAAATCGATCTTTGGCAAGCGGAAAAGGTGGCCACGCAGGTAGCCGTGGCCCAGGCCCCCAACGGAATCCACTATGCAATGTGGGGCGAGACGCGCATCTCCGATGCAGACCTGGAGCGCCTGGTAGGCGCTGTGCCGGCCACGCTATCGGCTGCGCTCGAACGTCGCGCCTATTACTTTATTCCCCTGGCGATTGCCGACACCGAAGAAATCATGGTCGCACCCAGCTACACCGTCGATCTGGGCGACCGCGCCATCTGCCATCGCAACGCCAGCTTCGGCACAACCGAGGCGGTCTTTCTCTCTACACGGCTGGTAGAAGACCGCTTTGGCCTCTCCTTCGAGTTCTTCATCAATGTGGCGCACAACTTTGTCGAGGCGGCCGGGGTTCCGGAGAGCTTTTCTTCTCTCGTCTGGCAGCAAGCCGAGGCGCAGGTGCGCGGCGAAACCAGCCAGGACGCCTGGGAGACAAGACGCCATGCCCAGGATGTGCGCAATCCAGAGAGCCGCGCCGGCCAAAAGAGCATTGACGAGCGCTCGCGCGGCGCTTACTACGAGTCGGCCTTCTCCGACGCGCTGGCTATTTATATGCTGTCACTGGCCGTGGACTTCGACTACCACGACCTGCGCGAGCGCGACTACCCGCTGCTCGCCGCTCCGGCTCTCGCCGACCGCCTCCGCCACGTAGCCACCCTCTTCCCCGCCAATTCAGGCTACGAATTTCAGGTGCTTTACCGGCGGAAGGGATAGGGTGCACAATACAGGGGAGCTGCTAGCGTAAAAGAAGGACGAGAGATGTTAGATGATTTCTTAAAGTTAATACCTCAGGAGCTATTGAAGAGATCCGGAGCAGTTTTCTACTCAGGCAGGAAAGCGTTCAGCACGCCATCGCCTCTCTACATTTTAGGTTTGAATCCCGGTGGCTCTCCAACAGAAATGGCTGACTATACGGTAGCGAAGCACACCGAAGAGGTTTTGAAAAGCAAGCCGGAATACTGGTCGGAATATCAAGAAAAATGGCGAGACGGTTCTGAAGGTCCTTCTGGGATGCAACCTAGAGTTTTGTATTTACTAAGGCAAGTAAATCTTGATCCTCAGAAAGTACCTGCAAGCAATGTTATATTCGAGCGCTCGGCGCGAGAGAAAGACATTAAGAGTCGCTTTTCAGAGCTTGCGGGACCGTGCTGGAAGTTCCATCAAGCGGTTATTGAAAAACTGGGTGTGCGTGTGGTGCTTTGTTTTGGCAAACGTTCTGGACTTTGGGTCCGTGAAAGGTTGAATGCCAATACGCTTGTCGATCAGTTTATAGAGAACAACAATCGTCATTGGATAAGTGCCTCTTACACAAACTCAAATGGGATTGCCGTTGTCGTGGCTACACATCCAAGCATCGCAGATTGGACGAACTCAGCAACTGACCCAAGCCATTTGGTCAAGAAAATGTTGGAAGTCCGCAACTAGGATCAAGAACCAAGGCCGGGTGCCCCAGGTCCGGATTTTCGGACCAGGGAATTCCGCGAATGGTTTGCGCACGGCTTACGTCAATTCCATCCTTAGCTTGCGTCCGATAGCCGCCGTAACGTTTTATCCGAACTCCGGGGCTTTGCCGGAAGCGCTGGCGTGATACTGCTCCTCGCTCAGCACCTGGCTGTGCCGCGAGTCCATCCATTGGCCGATTAGCAGAGTTTCCTCGGGGGTGGCCGCGCTATCGATCTCCGAGGCGCACCGAATCAGTTTCTTGCGAAAGTCGGCGGCTCGTTGCGCGGCGGCGGCCCGCTCCTTCAGAGAGGCGGAGTAAAAGTTGGCCGCGTTGACGTCCATGGAGTTCCCGTGAATGTGCATCGTTCCCTCCCGTGCGCGGGAGGGCAATCAAGGCGCCGGGATTCTGCCGTAAAGATAAGAAAAGACTTATTCAGGCTCCCGAACCGTTGTCGGATGAGATACTGGAGGTAGCACGCTTTCGTTGCTTAGTGCAAGTGGAACTGGTTTCTCTCTCCGCTGAACGATTTCCCCGTTGGATTCGCATAGGCTGTACTGGTTAGTGACCAAGCCCGAGGCTCTGCCGGAGTTACTCCGCGGCCTTCTCGATGATTCATCCTGAGTTGCTGCTTTCAGTTGCGTTCCCCCTGGAGTTGGCCTGCCGGAAATGTACCGGAATCCGGGATGCGCATGCGGGCCGGAATCAGATAGAAAATAGAGAGATGCAACCCAGCCCGAGAAGCAAGGGGTTGGCGGCGATTGGAGACAAGTTGTGTCGAAGTATCACAAGTCGGTAATGCCGAACAAATCGCGTGCTGGCACGCTGCCGCTGGTGGCCATTGTAGGCCGGCCCAATGTGGGCAAATCCACGCTATTCAACCGGCTCACCGGCAGCCGCCGCTCGATTGTGGGCGACGAGCCGGGCATCACCCGCGACCGCATCTATGGCGAGTACGAGTGGGCCGGGCGAAACTTTCGCCTGGTGGATACAGGCGGCATGGTGCCCGACGACGCGGAGCTGATCCCAACCGAAATTTACGCCCAGGCGCAGGTTGCCCTGGAAGAGGCCGACGCGCTGGTTCTGGTAGTGGATGCGCGCACAGAGCTGGCCAGCCCGGATTATGACCTGGTGCGGATGCTGATTCGCGGCGGCAAGCCGCTGTTTCTCGCGGTTAACAAGGTTGAAGGCGAGGCCGTGTCGATGGCCGCGGAGAATTTTCGCCAGCTTGGCATTCGTAACATGTTTCCCATTAGTTCCGAGCACGGCCTGGGCATCGGCGACTTGCTGGAAGCTATTGCCAAAGCGATTCCCGCGCCGCCGGAAGCTGTGCTGACCGAAGAAGAGACGCTGGCCGCTGAAGAGGCCGAGGCGGAGGCCGAAGATGCGGATTCGGCACGGGTGGATGAAGGAGACGAGGAGCTTCGTCCGCTCCATCGTACCCATGGCGAGTTTGAACAGCACGAGACTTCGGTGGCTATCATCGGGCGGCCGAATGTAGGCAAATCCACGCTGCTGAATGCACTGACCGGAACCTCGCGCGCCATTGTTTCGCCGATTGCCGGCACCACCCGCGATGCGGTGGACGAGGTAGTGGATTTTGAAGGCCAGCAACTGCGGTTCGTGGATACGGCGGGCATCCGGCGCAAAGGCAAGACCCACCTGATGGCCGAAAAAATGAGCGTGGTGATGGCGCGGCGGCATCTGGAAGCCGCAGACGTAGCGCTGCTGGTGCTCGACGTCACCGACGGCGTAACGGCAGCCGACGCAACCATCGGCGGCTATGCCCACGAGAGCGGGCGCAGCGTGATCATCGTTGTGAATAAGTGGGACCTGGTGACCACGGGACGAACCGACGGCAAACCGCCTGCCGACCGCGATATCTTTGAAGAGCAGTTGCGCCGCACCCTCAAATACCTGAACTACGCGCCTGTGATTTTTCTTTCCGCGCTGGAAGCGACGGGTCCCGAAGCAAAAAAACTGTTGCGCGTGCTGCATGAGGTAGTGGCCGTGGCCGCCGAGCGGCGCAAGCGCGTTTCAACAGGGCAGATGAACCGCTTCCTGGAAAAGATCGATTTTCAGCGTGCGCCGGTGCCGATGGCCAAGCGAGTACGCATCTTCTACATGACGCAGGCCGCCGTAGCGCCGCCGACCTTTATCCTCTTCACCGACCGTGACATCAAGCTGCACTTTTCATTCGAGCGCTTTCTGGAAAACCAGATCCGAGAGGCTTTCGGCTTCAAGGGCACGCCGATCTGGTTCAAGGTGCGCCCGCGCAATGAGAAGAAGGATGAGTAGGTCGGAATGGTAACTTTGGAAAGTTGCTTATTTGCCGATTAAGAGTTTTGGGTCTACAAAATCTCTTCTTCGGCGTGCATCATATTTAGAAATGCCGGGCACAGTCGCTGCCCGGTCCTGAAAGCGGCTGGGTCCGTATCCGCTTACCTCTTCGGCGAATTAGGCTGGACCGGGGTCTGCGAGGGTGGCGGTGTTTCGTCAAACTTGGTCACATGCACGCTGGCCTGGGTTTCGGGAACGGTGCCGTCGTTGGCCTGCACCTCGGTGGGCTTGCCCTGGACGAGGATGCGCTGGACGGCTTTGCCGCGGGCGGGGATGCGAACGCGCTGTGTGGCGGAACCGTAAGCTGAGCGGGCAATGACGGAAACTTCAGCGGCTGCGTAACCGGCGTTGGCCAGGTTGACGGAAACCAGCCAGTTACCCGCCGTGGCAGGCGCGGGGAAAGCGCCAACAATGCTCAGATCGGGCAGGCCCTTGTCGGCATCGACCCAATCAGCGAAAAACCAGAAAAGGTCGGGGTGGTCTTCCGAGTCTTCGAGGAGCTTTTCGAAGGCGCCGCGTGCGGACGGTTTGCCGGCAATCAAATTGTCAGCAGCCGGGTTGTAATTGCGCAGCGCGGAAGATAGAGCGAGGTCGCCGGCCTGGTCCCGCAGCATCCACAACACATAGGCAGCCTTGGTTCGGTAGTAAACGGGCGAGATGGCGGAGGTGAGAGGTTGGCCGGAATTTTGTCCCGGGCTTTCGGGCTCGGCCAGAGCCAGAGCGGCTCGGTCTGCCTCCAACATGCGCATGGCGGCATCGCGGCCATGCTGCTTTTCTTCCCAAAGAGTGCGTATGAAGTAGGCCGCGCCCTCGTTGAGCCAGGCTGGTAAAGGAGTGGGCTGCTGAAGCCAGGCGTGAGTAAGGTCGTGCACCAGCACGCCATTCAATGCGTCGGGATTGGCCTTCGGGCCGGGCTCGCGGAGCGGTGCGGCCAGCAGAGATCCGGTCTCGAAGGGCGCATCGCCGGCGTCGGGCAGGTCGAGCAAAGTGAGTTGAGAGCGAGGCTGCTTGCCGAGCCAGCCTTTCAGAAAAGGCGTGACGGTTGTGGCGGCAGTATTCCAGAATTCGACGGCGACATTGTCTTCGGGAAGAGCCCACGCGGTGAGGTTTGCTCCTGGATGAGGAGCGCGGATCGCAACAAAGAGGCTGGGGGCCTGAAAACCGAGGGTCGTGCTGCCAGAGTCTGCTGTCGCCACCGAGGCAACCTCCTGGCTCTGATCGAGAGAGCCCGAGGATTCTGTGACCGCTAGCGGCACAGAGAGCCCGTTGATGAGGGCTACCGTAGGGGCCTGACCGTGAGGGAACTCGACGGTGAGGCGCAGCCGGAAGTGAGCACCGGTGAGCCGCAGTTTGTGCTCGCCTATCTCGTCGAAGAGGCGCGCGCCGTCGCCCAGCATGACGGGGACGCTGGCAACCGGGTACCAGACAACATTGCCATAACCGCGCAGGCCGGTGAAATCGACGCCGATCTGGTCCCAGTCGGAGTGCAAGGCTGCATCGCCGGGGGCCCCGATGGCCTGCAAGCGCTGTGCGGAGAGGGCGATCACGCCGGAGTAAGTCACGTCGAGTTGCAGGCTCTGGCCGGGCAGCAGCGGCTCGGTGAGCGGGACAGTAGCCTCGTGCAACTGGCCGGTGTGGTCGGCATCGGAGTTGAGCGTGGCCACCTGAAAAGCTACATCCTTGCTTTGGCCGGCGGGCGTGTTCACTCGAATGACGTCCCAGTTAAGCGAGGAGGAAATCTGCAGCGGAATACGAGCGAGCGGAACCTTGCCGTCGTTGCGGACAGTAATGATGGCGCGAACAGCAATCTGCTGAGCAGCCGAGTGGAGATGGACGTCGAGGTCGAATGCGGTAAAAGTAATGGCTTGGCGCTCGGCGTCTGCGGCGGCGGGAGCGGCGGTGTTCTGGATAGCGGGCTCAGTGACATCCAGCGTTGAATGGGTTGTGGTCTGGCCGCTCTCGTCCGTGGAGCGGGAAATAATGACCTTTCCCGGATGGGTCTGGACCTGCGGTGTGGCTTGGGCTGGCTGTTGGACTGGCGGAGTGGGTGCGGTTTGCGCCGTGCAGAGGAATGTCGCCAGGCAGACTGCGGCGATTGCGACGGTGCGGGCAAAAGAGAGCTTCATGAGCCCAGGCCTTTCTGCTTTCTTGGTTTAGACGCAGCGGAACCTAAGCTGGGGCCGGGCGTTTCCTCAGCGCGCCGGGCAGCCAGGCGGCGCTGGCGGAAGGCTTCAAAGAGCACTACCGCCCCAGCGGCAGAGACGTTGAGCGAGCTAACGCCACCGCTCATGGGAATGCGCAGCAGGTAGTCGCAGGTGCGGCGAACCAGATCGTGAAGTCCCGCGCCCTCGCGGCCCAGAACAAGAACACAATCGCCGGTCAGGTCGAACTGGTCGTAGTCGGACGTGCCGCGCTCGTCTAGGCCAATGATCCACAGGTTACGGCGTTTGAGATCCTCGAGGGCTCGCACCAGGTTGACCACGCGCGCAATGCGCAGATGCTCGGCGGCGCCGGCGCTGGCTTTTACGGCTACCGGGCTCAACGGCGCAGAACGCCGCTCGGTAAGCAGCACTCCGTCCACTCCGGCTCCATCGGCCACGCGCAGCAGAGCGCCCAGATTCTGCGGGTCTTCCACGCCATCCAGAGCCAGCAGCAGGCGGGTAGCGCCGGGATTCAGAGGCTCGTAGAGATCTTCAATGGTGAGAAACTCCTGCGGTCGAACCATGGCTACCACGCCCTGGTGCGCCGGAGTCTGGGCAAGCTGCGTCAACTGATCGCGCGCCTCCTGGCGAACGCGAACCCCGGCTTCGCGGCAAAGTGCGACAAGGCTCTCCAGCCGTTCGTCGTGGCGCTCGCGAGCCACCAGAACCTGTTCAAAGCGCCGCCGGCCGGCCTTGAGAGCTTCCTCGACCGGATGCAACCCGTAGAGAACTTCCATATTGATTAGTGTAGAAGATCGATGAAGATAGGCAGCCGTCCATGTTGGATCTTGCGACTCCGCCGCGCGGGCTGCATACTGATGCTGAACGGAGGCCCATGAGTCCATCCACCACCAAAACTTTCACTGCCGTACTCGAACCCCTCCAGTCAGAACTGCGGTGGGTGATCGCGCGGATTCCGTTTGACGTGGCCAAGGCGTGGCCGGTGCGCAAAAGGTTGCGGGTGCGCGGCGAATTTGACGGTGTCGCCTTTCGCACATCGTTATTCGCCGCCTCAGGCGGAGGCGGTCATTTCCTGCTGGTCAACAAAAAGATGCAAAAAGCAGCCGGCGTGGCCATCGGTTCCCGTGTGCGAATTCAAATAGAACCGGACCTGGAGGAGCGCGAAGCGATCATTCCGCCCGAACTGGCGAAGGCGCTGAAGGGCGACAGGCTGCTGCCGAAATGGTTTGCCGGGTTGAGTTACTCGTGGCGCAAGGAAATCGGCGATTGGATCGCCGAGCCAAAAACCGCCGCCGGCCGAGTAAAGCGCGCCGAACAGATGGCCGAGCGGCTGCTGCTGACCCTCGAAGGCGAAATTGAGCCGCCTCCGATTCTTATCGCAGCCTTCCGCCGCCAGCCGCTGGCGCGAAAGGGATGGGATGCAATGACGCCAGTGCAGCGGCGACGCAATCTGATGAGTATTTTTTATTACCAAACCGCGGAAGCAAAAGAGCGGCGGGCAGCCAAGGTGATTGACGAGGCTATGCGAGTGGCCAGACGAACCGCACCCCCAATTGAGTGAATTCTTCCCGGTTCCCCGGAAAAAACCTTTACACCAGCTCAATTCACCGGAACTTGGCAGCAAATCTATCGTCTAATTGATTGAGATGAGTATTGCTGCCACGATTCGCCCTTTTTTCGCTCATAATTCCGCCACAATCGCAGATGAGCAGGTGCGGCAAGAAACTCTTGCCGTATCCGCGGGGCTGAAACGCCAGGACGCCGGGCTGCTGGATGAGTTGATCGTTCGCTATCAGCACCGGCTGATGCGCTATCTGCTTTATCTGACCAGCAACCGCGAAATGGCCGAGGACCTCTTCCAGGAAGTCTGGATGCGGGTTCTCGTGCGGGGAGCGCAGTTCAACGGCAAGGCGCGCTTCGACACCTGGCTTTTTACCATCGCTCGCAACATGGTGATCGACCAGAAGCGCAAAAAGACGATGTCCAGCCTCGACGAGTTGTTCGAGGGCAATGGTGACGACGACCGGCCGATGAGCTTCGAATTAGCCGACGATGAGCCGACGCCCTTTGACAGCCTTGTCAACCTCGAAGACCGGGAGCGAATTGCGGGGGCTTTGCTGGAGATGGACACACTCTACCGCGAAGTCCTGGTGCTTAGGTTCCACGAAGATCTATCGCTCGAAGAGATCTCTAAAGTAACGCGCTCACCACTTTCCACTGTGAAATCAAGACTTTACCGTGGAATGGCTCTGCTCAAACCCAAGCTGGAGCGCACCCGCTTGCGTCATCAGTTCCCGGCGCCTTCCGTGCGGCCATCGATCGAATCTGCGCCACTGAGAGAAGCATGAAATCAGGCAGGAACACCGATGCGGACCGCGAGCTGGTTTCGGCTTTAGCCGGCACTCAGGCGGACCGTGAGCGCGCCGTGAGCTATCGGACACGCCGAGTGGTGATCGCCTCACAAGGTGTAATGCGGGACCAAAAAGCCGGGCGGCAACGCACACGCGCCGTTGCCCTGGCGGCCACGCTGGTGGTGCTTCTTGTGCTCGGCCCCTTGGCCTGGTGGATCGCTGACATCTTTATTGAAGAAGAGCATCTGACCGGTCTCGTGGGCCAACTGAGCGTGTGGACCTTCTTTTTCAGCGCAGCGCTGCTGGCCTCGGCGGTTCTGGCTGGCTGGCTGCGGCGCAGATCCTGACCCTCCGGCTCCGCGATAATGCGCATCCGGAGCGCAACTCCCCGCAACTTACCGAACCTCTTCTCCGTCCCTAACCATAGGAGTCATGCGGCTCGATCTCCTGAAAGGCCCACCATTGGGTGGATTTGCCTATGCATAATCCAGAATCCATTACCGTCAACGAAGATGCCCGCCTGGTACCGGTATGGTCGATTGTTGTGGCCGCGGTGGCCTTTGTGCTGGTGGAGTATTACTTCTGGCTGGTTTTGCCGGGACAACGAACCCATCCCCCGCCGCCGCTCGGCTTCCGCATATACTTCAATGTCTCGTGGGGCTTGCTGGCTTCGCTCTACTTCCTGATGGTGGGTTATATCAGCAAAGACGCTCCGCGGCGGGCCATGAGCGCGCGCTTCTGGATCGCTCTCTGCTTCGTGATGCCCGGCGGCATCGGCGCAGTGCTCTACTTCCTGCTGCGCCAGCCGGAGGTGTCGCGCTGCCCAGCCTGCTCCACGCACGTGCAAGGCGACTTCCATTTCTGCCCGCAGTGCGACTACCAGCTCTCCGCCAGTTGCGGACACTGCTTCCGTACTGTGCGCACCTCTGACCAGTTTTGTACGCGTTGCGGCCACGAGCTGGCCATAGACCATATGCCGGCGAGGCTGCGCGTGATAGGCGAATAACGCTGGAGATTTTTTGGGCTAGCGTAATGTTGGAGATCCCACCTTAGGCGCGTCTTGTTTTTGCGCCTTAGGTGGGATAGCTGCATATAAAGTCGCTTTATGGCGTCCGCTCTTTATAGTCTTTTAGCGTTTTCGCCCACCACAAAGACCTTGCCGTGTCCTATATCTGCAGCGTCTTTTGCGGCAGATATGGGAAACCACTAATCTCATCCACAGCCTATTTACCCCAATAACTCCCCGACAATCCTCGCTGCGGCCTTCAGCGCTGCATCAATTTCCGCCTGGTCCTTGCCACCCGCTTCGGCAATTTCCGGCTTGCCGCCGCCCGATCCTCCAACCAGCTTGGCCACAGCGCCCACCAGCTTGCCTGCCTGGATGCGCCTGGTCAGCCCCGGCGTCACTCCGGCAATCAGCGCAACTTTATCATCCGGTTGCGCGGAAGCCAGCACCACCACGCCCTCGCCCAACTTCTGCTTCAGGTTGTCAACCAGCGTACGAAGCTGTCCGCGTTCCAGAGCATCTGCGCGCAGCGTCACGAGCTTCACGCCCTTCACTTCGACGACGCGCGCCAGTGCCTCATCCAGTGAGCCCGCGGCCCCCTTCATCCGCGCCTCATCCAGCTCCCGGCGCAGCTTCTTCAGCTCATCTTCCTGCGCGGCCAGACGGGCACGCAGCCCATCGGAAAGGCTGCCGCTCGCAGTGCCTGCCACTTGCGCCGCCACCTGCGCCACCGCAAAATCTTCACGGAAGGCGTCCAACGCGCCCAACCCGGTGATCGCCTCCAGCCGCCGCACGCCCGACGAAACCGAGGCCTCGCTCAGAATCTTGATCAGCCCAATCTCGCCCGTTGCCCGCGTGTGCGTGCCGCCGCACAGCTCCGTCGAAAATCCATCCGACAGCTTCACCACTCGGACCTTGTCGCCGTACTTCTCGCCAAACAGAGCCATCGCGTGGTACTCGTTCACGGCCACGTCGATGGGCACATCCTCGATGGTCTCGACGCGCGCATCGGCCAGGACTTCGCGATTGACGATGGACTCGATCTCTTCAAGCTCTTCGTCGGCGACCTGCGCAAAGTGCGAAAAGTCGAAGCGCAGCCGATCTGGATGAACCGCCGAGCCGGCCTGCTTCACATGCGTGCCCAGCACCTGGCGCAGCGCAGCATGCAGCAGGTGCGTGCCTGTGTGGTTGCGCCGGATCGCATCGCGCCGCTCTCCGTCAACGACGGTCCGCACGTGATCGCCAACCGCGAGCGGCTCCTTCAGCAGAGCCTTGTGCGCCCGTACGCCCTGCACCGGCAGCACGCAGCCCTGAATCTCGGCGACGGATGTGTTGCCATCCGCCGAGGTGAACCAGCCGGTGTCGCCCGTCTGCCCGCCCGAGTCACCATAGAAGCTGGTCTGATCGAGCACAACATCGACCAGATCGCCAGCCGCCGCCGCCGGAACGCCTACTCCGTCTTTAACAATCGCCAGCACCTCAGCACCGGAAGCAGTGAGTTGCTTGTAGCCGAGAAAATCCGTCTTAGGCAATTCGCGATAAGCAGGGCTGGCGGTCTTCTGCGAACCGCCCTTCCACGAAGCGCGGGCGCGGGCTTGCTCTTCAGCGCGAGCTGCTTCAAAGCCAGCCTCGTCAAACTCGATCCTGGCGTCATGACACGCGTCCTGAATGAAATCCTGGGGCAGACCGTAGGTTTCATAGAGGTGGAAGGCATCTTTGCCTAATAACCTAATGGGACCAATTGCCTCTCTCGCCGCAGCTTCTAGTAGCGTTTCATCGCTAGGCGTCGCACTAATATATTTGAACGAACCGCCGTCGTTCAGAAAGTCATCGAGGCTTCCCGATTCATATCCAAGACGTATCTCCTCGGCTTCCTCGTGCCGATCTCGTGCTTCCTGAATTCTCTTATCTAGTTCAACCGCTCCAATCTTCAGCACGCGGTCAAACTGCTTCTCTTCCGCTTCAACTACTCTGGCAACTCGGTCCGCAGAATCAATTAACTCTGGGTAAGCACCCTGCATCAGGTCACGGACGGCGTAGACCATCTGGAAAAGAAAGGGCTTTTCCTGTCCGTGCAGGCGGCCGTGACGGATGGCGCGGCGCATGATCTTGCGCAGCACGTAACCGCGTCCCTCGTTGGAAGGTAGGACGCCGTCATTGATGAGGAAGGTCGCGGCGCGGGCATGGTCGGAGATGATGCGAAGGCTGGCGGTACCGATGAGTCTCGATAACGCCCCTGATTCCATGCTTTTCGCCAGAACCGATGCGTCTGCAATTTGTCCTTCTAACGTGACCGTCTCGGCTAGCTTGGCTAATACCGTTTTTCCCATTAGCTCTGCGGCCTTCAAAATCAGCGGCGTAAACAAATCCGTCTCGAAGTTGCTCACCTTCCCTTGCAGCACAGCAGCCAGCCGCTCCAGCCCCGCGCCGGTATCAATCGACGGCTTGGGCAACGGTGTCAGCTTGTACGTCGCACGCGATGCGGCAGCGCTAGCCTTGTCACCTGTTCCCTGTTCCCTGTTCCCTGTTCCCTCCTGCACCACTGCCGAGCGGTCAAACTGCATAAAGACCAAATTCCAAATCTCGACGTACCGCGCCTCGTCTTTTCCGAAAGGAAGATCGACTCCCGGCGTCTCTGCCGCCTCGATCCCCATGTCGTAAAAAATCTCCGAGCAAGGCCCGCACGGCCCCGTCTCGCCCATCTGCCAGAAGTTGTCCTTCGCGCCGTACTCGAAGATCCGATCCTTCGCCACTCCGGCTTCAATCCAAAACTTTTCCGCCTCGTCATCGCGAGGAACACCGTCGGCGCCCTCGAAGATCGTCACGTAAAGCCGGTCCTTGGGAATCCCAAACCACTCCGGACTTGTCACCAGCTCCCAGGCAAAGCCAATCGCCTCCCGCTTGAAATAATCTCCAAACGAAAAATTTCCCAGCATCTCAAAAAATGTATGGTGCCGCCGCGTAAAGCCGACGTTCTCCAGGTCGTTGTGCTTGCCCCCGGCGCGCACGCACTTCTGCGAGGTCGTAGCGCGCGAGTACTCGCGCCGTTCAGCCCCCAGAAACAGGTCTTTGAACTGGTTCATCCCCGCGTTGGTAAACAGCAGGGTGGGGTCATTGGCAGGCACCAGCGAGGAAGAGTGCACCCGGCGGTGCCCCTTCAACTCAAAAAAGCGCAAAAACAGTTCGCGAATCTCGTTTCCAGAGCGAATTTCCATAGCTTATTCAGTGTAACTGGAAGCGGATTGGCAGCGCACTGTAATGCTGCGAATTCGGCTGGTAGTCTGGAATCGCGTCCTTCAAAAAATTCACCCAGCGCGCCACAGGAGTGAAAGATGAGAGAAATGGCTTCTTCATGCCGGCTCGACCTCCAGAAATCCGCGCGACAGATCCGATTTGCGCTTCTTCTTGCGTTGCTGGCGCTCTGCGCCACTTTGTGCAAGGCAGCCGGCGCGGCCCAACCGGATTTCGGCCCTAATGTGCTGGTCTTCAATCCTTCCATGCCCTCGGCTGCCATTCAGAGCCAGATCGATAGGGTTTACGAAATTCAGCGCGATAGCGAGTTTGGTTCGGCGCGCAACGCATTGCTCTTTCTGCCCGGCAACTACCACGTGGATGTGCCCGTGGGCTTCTATACCCAAGTGCTTGGCCTTGGCGCAAATCCCGACAACGTCCACATCACCGGCAATGTCCACGCCGACGCCACACGCGCCCACAACAACTCCACCTGTACCTTCTGGCGCGCCGCCGAGGGATTTTCCGTAACGCCCACGGGCGGCGCCATGCAATGGGCGGTCTCGCAGGCTGCGCCTTTCCGCCGTATGCATGTTCTCGGCGATTTAGTCCTGCACCAGCAAAAGGGTTGGGCTAGTGGCGGCTGGATGTCGGATACGGTGGTGGACGGCAACGTCGACTCCGGCACTCAACAGCAATGGATCTCGCGCAATAGCGAGTGGGGCGGATGGACCGGAGCCAATTGGAATATGGTCTTCGTCGGCGTACTTGCTCCTCCACCTGGCGAGTGGCCCAAGCCGCCTTACACCAAGATCGCCCAAACGCCCGTAGTGCGCGAAAAGCCCTTTCTCGCCGTCAATGCAAACGGCCATTATTTCGTCCGCGTCCCCACTTTGCGGCGCAATAGCGCAGGCGTTACCTGGCACGGCGGCTCGACGCCCGGGAAATTGATCCCCCTCAGTCGGTTCTACATCGCCCACTCAGGCGACACGGCGGCGGCCATCAACCTCCAACTCGACAGCGGTAAAAATCTGCTCCTCACCCCCGGTATTTATGAACTCGCCGAACCGCTCCACGTCACCCATCGCGACACGGTAATCATGGGTCTTGGCTTTGCCACCTTGCGACCCACCAACGGCAACGCCGCGTTGCTCGCTGACGACCAGGACGGCATCATACTTGCAGGCCTGTTAATCGATGCCGGCGCAATGCGTTCGCCTCTTCTTATCCGCATCGGCGCGGAAGGCAGCCACGCCCGTCACGTCAAAAATCCCATCTCGCTCCACGATGTGTTCTTTAGCGTCGGCGGCGCTACTGTCGGTCGAGCCGGAATCAATCTGGAAATCGACAGCAACGACACGATCATCGATCACACCTGGATCTGGCGCGCCGATCACGGCTCCGGCGTCGGCTGGACTGTGAACACCAGCGAAAACGGCCTGGTGGTGAACGGCGACAATGTCACGGCTTACGGCCTCTTCGTCGAGCATCAACAGCAGTTTCAAGTGCTGTGGAACGGCAATGGCGGCCGCACCTACTTCTATCAATCCGAGATCCCGTATGATCCGCCAGACCAGCCCAGCTATACCAGCGCGCCAAACGTAAATGGATGGGCGGCTTACAAAGTCGCCGACAAAGTGATCTCCCATGAGGCATGGGGCCTTGGTGTCTACTCGGTCTTTCGCCGTCCCGGTGTTGTGCTCAGCCGCGCCATTGAAACGCCCAACTCCCCTGGTCTCCGCTTTCACCACATTGTCACCGTTGCTCTCGGCAATTTAGGCGAAATCAGCCACGTCATCAACGATAAAGGCAGCACAGCCGCCTCGCCGGCACACAAATCTTCCGGCTCCGATACTGCACAATCCAGCAGAACCTCCAGGGTTACGGATTTTCCATAATTGCCGCGCAACTCCAATTCCAATACGCTCCTCGTCGAATCGTGGGAAAATGAATAAGTACACTATCATGACCAACGACAACCTCGAAGAATCCCTGCCCACCTCCGAAATCTCGCCTGAACCCGTCGTCGAACCCGTCGCGGAGCCTGCCGCCGAGGCCGCCGTTGAAATAGCGCCGGAACCCATCGCCGCCCCCGAGCCCATTGCAGAGCCGGTTCTTGCGGCAGTCGCCGAACCGGCCCCCGCGCCTGAGCTTGTAGACGAAGAGCCTGCCGAGTCCTTTGCAGACCTGCTCAACGACTTTGAGCGCAGCCACTCGCACAAGGGCGCACCCGGCCAGCGCCAGCTTCAGGGCGTCGTCATTTCACTCTCCGCCGAGCAGGTCTTCCTCGACATTGGCTACAAGACCGAGGGCGTTTTGCCCCGCTCGGCCTTCGACAATAACGCCGAAGGCGTCAAACCCGGCGACACTTTCCCGGTTTCGGTCACCGGTCGCAACGAGGAGCGTTACTACGAGCTCTCGCGCTTCAAAGTGGCCCAGGTCCGCGATTGGTCGGCCCTCGAAGCCGCCTTCGCCGAGAAACTGGCCGTCGTTGGCACCGTCACCGAACTCATCAAGGGCGGCCTTTCCGTTGATATCGGCGTTCGCGCCTTCATGCCCGGCAGCCGCAGCGGAACAAAAGATGCAGCTGAAATGGAAAAGCTGGTCGGCACGGAGATCACCTGCCGCATCACCAAGCTCGACGTAATGGATGAAAATGTCGTCGTTGACCGCCGCGTTGTTCTTGAAGAGCAGGCCCGCGGCCTCAACGAGGCCCGCCAGGCTGCTCTCAGGGAAGGCGATACCGTCACTGGCACGGTTCGCACCCTCATGCCCTACGGCGCATTCATCGACATCGGCGGCATTGACGGCCTGCTCCATGTCTCCGACATCTCCCACACCCGCGTCACCAAGCCCGAAGACGTACTCACCATCGGCCAGGAGCTTCAGCTCCGCATTCTCAAAATTGATCCTGAAACCAAGAAAATCTCCCTCGGCCTCAAGCAGCTTCTGCCCGAACCCTGGCAAACCATCAGTCTCGTTGCCGGCCAGCGCATCACCGGCACGGTCACTCGGCTGACTGACTTTGGCGCCTTTGTCGAAATTGAGCCGGGCATCGAAGGCCTCATCCACATCTCGGAGATGTCCTACGGCAAAAAGCTCCGCCACCCCTCCGACCTGCTCAAGCAGGGTGAGCGCGTCGACGCTGTGATTCTCGCCATCAAGCCCGAGGAGCATCGCATCTCCCTCGGCCTCAAGCAGACTCTCGCCGACCCTTGGACCGAGGTCGAGCGCAACTTCCCCGTCGGTTCGCAGATTGAAGGCCCCGTCACCAAGCTGATGAACTTCGGCGCATTCGTGCAGTTGACCGATGGCGTTGAAGGCCTGGTCCACGTCAGCGAAATCTCCGCCGAAAAACGCATCAACCACCCATCCGACGTGCTGCGCGCCGGCCAATTCGTCAAGGCGCAAATCCTCGCCATCGATATGGAAAAGCGCCAGATCAAGCTCAGCATGAAGCAGCTTGTTCCCACTGAAATCGACGAGTACATCGCCGAGCACAAAGTCGGCGACACCGTCTCCGGCCGCGTCGTTGAGCAATCCCCAAGCCTTATCCACGTCGAGTTAGGCGACGGCATCCGCTCTATCTGCCACGTCAGCAACACCGCTGCAATAGCCGCGCCCGCCGCAGGCGCGCCTGCCCCACCGCAGGGGTCCGCCGCCAAGCTCGATCTCTCGTCGCTTTCCTCGCAGTTGAAGAGCCGCTGGAAGGGCAACACCCCCGCGCCCCAGGCCAAGCCCGAAGTATTGGCCGAAGGCCAGATCCGCTCCTTCAAAATCACCAAGCTGGATGCGGAAGCCAAGAAGATCGAAGACGAACTGGCAGAAGCTGTCTGATATTCCGGTCTACTGCGCCAGCCCCAACTGAACAGCCACAACACCAAGCCCCTGCCGGGAAGGCAGGGGCTTGGTGTTGATGAATCCAGCTCGAAGAACTTACTCGAAAGCCCGCGCAGATTCTATTGGCATGATGCGGGGATTGAATCCCCCGCCTCCCTCCGCATCGAGTTTTTCCGTAGCCTGAACGAAGCCTACTTTTTGCTTCCGGCCTCCGGCTTCGTCCACTGATCTACCCACTCGTTGACCGTCTTGTACCAGAAGCGCGCGTTCTGCGGCTTCAGAACCCAGTGGCCCTCGTCGGGGAAGTAGAGCATCTTGGAGGGCACGCCCAGCAGTTGCAGTGTGTCGAATAGCTGGAAGCCTTCACTCACGTCGAGACGGTAGTCGAGCTGGCCATGGACGACGAGCATGGGCGTGTGGAAGTTCTTCGCGGCGAGCGAAGGAGACCACTTGCGATAGGGATTCTCGGCGTCGGGCTTGCCGTAGTAATCCCACGGATGGCCCTTAAACTCCCAGACGTTGAACCAGTCCTCTTCGGTGGTGCCGAAGGCGGACTCGGCGTCGAACATTCCGTCGTGCGAGACGATGCACTTGAAGCGGTTGGTGTGGCCCTCCACCCAATTCGCCATGTAGCCGCCGTAGCTCGCGCCCAGCGCGCACTCGCGGTTTTTGTCGATGAAGGGATAGTGCTGCTCGGCGTAGTCCAGGCCTTCCATCAGGTCGGTAAAGGGCTTGCCGCCCCAGTCGCCGTTCACGCCATCCACGATGGTTTGCCCGTAGCCGGTCGAGCCGCGCATGTTGATCATGATGACCACGTAGCCGTTGGCGGCAAAAAGTTCAGGGTTCCAGCGATAGCTCCAGTCATCGCCCCATGCGCCCTGCGGCCCGCCGTGGATGAGGAATTTGACGGGATACTTCTTGGCCGGATCGAACGCAGGAGGCCGGATAAGGAAGCCCTGCAACTTGGTCTTGTCGGCTGCGGTGAACCAGAAATCTTCGAGCTTGGGCAGGTCAAGTTGTGCGAGAAGGGCGTCGTTGAGATGGGTGATCTGTTGGGGGACGTAGGTCTTCGGCGTGATGTCTTCTGAAGGCTTGTGCATCTCTTCGGAATAGACATGTATTACGTGCGTAGCCTCATCCAATTGCAGGAGATCTCCACGCACAAACTCGGCTGGTCGGTCAACACGCGTAAGCGTGCCCACGACTTCCTCTAACCCATTTTTGTCAATGGGATGGATTCCACTCCATTCACCGGCTGCCTTGTCCATGTTATGCAGCTCACTGCCGACAACACCAACTCGAAAGATCGAAGCTTCGCCTTTGTCTTCAGCAACAAAGAAGATGTGTCGAGAACTTTCATCCCAAACAAATTCATCTACCCAGAGATCGAAATTCGCAGGAGCCGTCGTCGGAGCCTTCGCAGTCTTCAAGACATCCTTGACCGTTTTCGCCTTCCGGTCATAGAGCATCAGCCGAAACTTGTCGCTTTCGTAACCAGCGCGTTCCTGGGAGCGCCACGCTAAATACTTGCCGTCTGGCGAGTAGGCGGGGTTGAAGTCGCCGCCCAGCGCGGTGCTCACCTTCACTGGCTTGGCCGCCGAATTGGTCAGGTCCAAAGTGAAGATGTCGGTGTTGGTGCTGATGGCCGGCTCCGGGTCGAGGTTCTCGGTGAAGGCCAGTTCCTTTGAGTCCGGCGCAAAGGCGCAACCGCAGCCGCCGCCCTCAAGCGAAAACGGAGGAACGTCATGCGGATCGTTCGGCGTCAGGTCGCGCAGTGCGCCCGTCGCGACTGTTGCCAGGAAGAGGTGCGTGCGTTTGGCCCCGGTGAAGTGGTCCCAATGGCGATAGAGCAGGTGAGTGAAAATCTGCGCCTTCACCTTGCTCGTGGCCAGAGCTTCGTCATGATCGGAGTTGCACTCGTCGCCGACACCGTTGTCGGTTGCCGTAATCGCCGGGCAATCCGGAAAAACCGCCGAAGTAAAGAGAACGGATTTTCCGTCGGGCGACCAGATGGCGTCGCCAGCGTCAGTCGCAATGTTCGTCAGCTTCTTCGCATTGCTCGTTGTGCCTGTCGCGCCGTCGAAATCCGCCAGCCAGATCTGCTCAGAGCCGACGCGGCCGCTGAGGAAGAGGATGCGCTTGCCATCAGGTGCGAACTGAACGCCTGAATCTCCCGGCAGCGCCACGGCCAGCTTTTGCGGTTCCCCACCGGCAATCGCCTGCAACCACAACTCGGCTGTCTTGGTATTTTTGTCCAGATTGACTGTCGTAACGGAGTAGGCCAGCCATTTGCCATCCGCCGATACAGCGGTATCGCCGAGCCG